>Ga0123353_10000114_pt1 | contig 94471 bp, 63 predicted proteins | sample TergutLab28metaG_3_FD_92763 | JGI IMG/M metagenome (GOLD analysis project Ga0123353, IMG submission 92763) | Labiotermes labralis P3 segment gut microbial communities from Petit-Saut dam, French Guiana - Lab288 P3 | ecosystem: Host-associated > Arthropoda: Insects > Digestive system > Gut ...
CACATACTCCACAGGCCCAGTCCCGTCCGGCTTACCATCCTCGCCAACCCCCAGCGAACTCCACTTCGCCCCATGAACCTCCATCGCCCGAGGACTCGGCTTGTCACTAAGAAGCAGAAGTTCCCGTACACCAGAACCACCAGTGCCACCCGCACTGCCACTGATAAACGCACCAACCGCCGAAACATCAGAATCCACAGCCGTGTAGTTCAACAAAACAACTGTCCTTGCCTTTACATATTCCGTGACCAGGTCGGGAACTATTGTCTTGCCTTCGCCAATTCCAACAGATGAAAGGCGAACACCTTTACCAGATTTCACCCCAGCAAGGCGGGTAGCCATGTGAAGGTCGATTCCGGCACGGCCAGGAAAGATTGCACCCGCCTGAAGCACAGATGTGGCTTCCTCGCTGCATACAAACCTGATGAACTCCTTGCAAGTGTCTGAAGCCCTGGGTGACACCAGCCATCGAATAGTGACCTGCAACGGATACTTGCCAAGTAGGACATTTTCCTGTGTCGGTGCGACGGCTTCTTTGCTTCCTTCCGGGATAATGGGAACCCATCGCACGCCTTTGGGAAGAGCTTTTCCGGCTGGATGAATGCAGTAACCAATTGCGGCTCTGTTCTTGGCCACTTCGACAAGAACCTTATCGTCCGAAGCCAACATTGCAAATGGCTTACCATCAGTTGCCTTGTATTTCTCGCGAAGTTTCTGCTCAAAGGCGCGATGCTCTTCGTTCGTATAGCCCTCCGGCCTGAAAGGTAAATCCTCCAATTTAACACTTTTATTCTTGAGCACAACGTCCAAGAACATACCCCAGCTAAGTTGTGGATAATCCGTACCAATTCGCACAATTTCATTGCCTGCGCCGTTGACGTCAGACCACTTCGTTGTGGTGCCTCGATAGATATCTTCCAACTGCTTTAATGTCAGACCCCGCACTGGGTTTGCATCATTCGTTACAATGATGAGGGCTAGCCGGCCCAATTCAACCGTCGTTGGCTGAAAATCAGGATTTGGAAAAGCCGTCTTCAGTGCTTCCTTATCCGTCTCCGTCAGTACTTCCCGGAGCAATGCAGCCTCCGCTCGCCCTGAAATCAACTCTTGCACGCCGATATCGTCGCCCCCGCCGGTATAGTCCAAGCGCATCGGAATATTTTCCCGATCCTTGCAGAATGCGGCATATAGTTTCTCCAAGACGCTATAGGCCGTATCTGTCCCGGCAAAGCATAATGACTGCGCCCTGAATTGTTGACGAATTTCCTTGTTTCGCTGGAGTTGCTCTTCCTGCCGCCGTCGATGCTCTTCGGCGATACGTCGTCGAGCGGCATCATCCATACGCCGGGCTTCTTCAAATGCAACACGCTGGGCTTCCTCATCGCCGGTACGCAGAGCCTCTTCATAACGGCGCAGGGCTTCTTTCGCAGCGCGTTGGGTTTCTTCTACCGTTTGGGATGGTTGAACCTGGGATGCCTGATTCTGGCGACTGGATTCACCGGCAGGCTCGGGCTCATCGCCAAATGCCAGGGAAGGCAGAACAGTCCCGATAACGGCCACATAGATAGCAGCCATCATTTGCCGATACCGTTTGTCATCCATCATAGGATTGTTCCTTCTTTTATCGGCTGGCCTATTTCGTTTCAGGCAACGTCGATACCACAACCAATCGTAACTGACGCCAACTTTTCCCAGTCTCTTCCAATTTAGTCCATTCCGGTTTTTCTTTTGAAAATTGTGGAATGGGTCCAACCAAAAGGGCAATTTTATCCTCCCTTGCGGAGTATAAACCCTCCCATACCTTGTCTGTCTTGCCAAGTTTCAATGGAACCGAATAGGTTTTCCCCTTCTTACCGTCCGTGTCACGTCCTGACACGATGGTGCTGTCGGCCGTCAGAAAAATCACGCGGGAATCGTCCGAAAACAGAATCATCTCGGTTTCTTTCGGCAATACCAAGCCGTTCGACATGGCACTCGCCTTTCCTTCGGCGTCGATACGATGTTCGTGAAATACTGACTTTTTTTCATCGAATGCAAACACCGATTGCGATTGGTTATTGCGAGGAATCAGAATGCGAGTGGATTCGCCGATCGTGACGCATTTCTGAAGAAAGTCCAAGGTCTTCGTTCGGAATAACGCAATATGCCCTTCGCCGTCCGCCAGCCAAATCACGCCATCCTTGTCAAAGCCACACGACTGTAACGGAGGCGGCAATTCCTCGCTGCAAGCATAGAGCGGATTGCCCGCATACCGCAACGCCGCCAATGTGCCCGGTTCAGAAGCGCCTTCGATCAATACATGCTTGGCGACTTGACAGTCTCCATAGATAGAATAGTACGCACCTTCGATATGGAACAACATCGCCTTTGCCAAGTCGGCGCGAAGCTGAACATAGTCATCTGGTGGCCTTACTCCCATCGTAGGGCTTTTATATGGGTGAAGATACAATGGCCCCATGCGAATTTGGGACCTCTTCCCATTAGCATCAATCACATCATATGCACCTCCTGGGTCAATCCACAGGTCAAACATTTGATAAATCGGCAAAGGAGGCCAGTTGGCTCGTAACGCTCTTAGCTTATTGGTTTGGTTTGAGGCGTCCAACGCTCGCTGCCGCTGGGCTAATGCGGGATATTTCTGTAACCTAGGCGCATATGTGGGCAATGTTTCGAGACCCTCTACTGGACCAGCCGGGACACCCGGAAGTTCTGGCAGTTGAACTTGGACCAACGCCGGTATGGTTTTAGGTTCAGCAATAATAACATAGCTGTTTTTTTGTTCGCACAGATTCACCGGCCGTATATCCCGCTTCTGATTGTTATCATCTGCCATTGCGTTACCATGCATCAAAAACACAATAAGTAGGGTATATATCGCCAACTGCTTGGTAATCATGGTTCCTCCATTTCTTCCGCATTGGGATCGTTGGCAATCTTCAGCAAACGTCCCTGTCGCCAATCATTTGGGCCGTTCTCGCCGAACCATATCCATTCCACCGGCAAAGTATTTGTCTGATCAACAAATCTACCACCGGCACCGAACACCAATTTTTCATTGTAGTAGTAATGGGATACTCCGGCATCAGCCTTTTCGTTGATGGTCGCATGACTGACACCGTTTGCATGATCGTAGCTTGGATCATAAAATCGGCCATTATACTTAACAAACACATGATCCGTTAGATTGAAATTAGGGAAACATCCCCAAAACGATCGCAAGTGTGGATTGTTAGGTTGATTAACAACTTTATATGGATTTGCCTGGCCATCCGCATTCACAAATATGCCTAGGGGCCTATACCACTGATCTCCTATTTGTGCTGCTGCTCCACCAGGTCGCTGGCCAGCATTCATATGAGCCTCTGCGGCAGCATACTCCTCAAAGGACTCGTTTCCATTCGCAGCCACAAACCGCCATTTCATCAACGGAAACACCTGTTGCTCTGAAGCCAGACCATGTGTGGCCATGAATGCCATCAGAAACGGTGCCCATGCTCCACATCGTCCCTGATTATGATCGAGAAGCCAGTCCACGGTATATCCGTTGCCATTCCCCATATTGTGTTGATAGGAATAACTCTTGGGGGCATTTCCCCACATATCTAAGCGATTCCTTTCTGTCGGATCACCTGTTCCGTAGAACCCGTTTGCATTGTTTGGTTGCCTGTCTCCACCTCCCGGAGCATGGAATGGTGTCCAGAATTTTCCGGTTTTCCAATACGAATCAAATACGTCTTCCGCAGAGGTTTTTCCGGCCCCCCATACGCAAGTGAAATCCACTATCTTGAGGTATAACCTACTGTGTCCTGGGACATTTTGTTGTTGTTGGGCAAACGTTTGTTGGGCCTTCGCTAATACAGTTTTTTCGGGCGCATCCGCGAGCCGGTAAACCAAATGAGACGTTGTTTGGCTCCCTGGAATATCCCGCCAGTCTTCATCAAATTTCCCGTTGCCGTTCGCATCAACAAGGGGTTCCCCTACATCAAATTTCCCATTGCCGTTTGTGTCAACAAACGTTTCTTTCTTGGCATTATATTGGAACCGGAACGTCATCGTTTCCACGGCATGTCCGACCGTATTATCCAGCTTCGCACCTTTTAACTCATACGGTCCTTCCTGTGGAGAGACATTCAAAATATTCGTCGTACTCGTCTGCGCAATGCCTACCATACTGGCGCCACGATACTCCACTATAACGCGAATAGGGTATGTCGTCACAGGATAACCAACGTCAACATTGGCCCCAGTAAGATCGGAAATTGCGTGTGCGCCCAATGTAAACCATGGCTGGAAGTCGGAGCCTCTGACGTACACAACCGGTCGATTCCAATTTTCAGTATCTACCCCGCCGGTCTTGTTTTTATCCGTCGGATCGCTCGGATCGGGTTTCTGGCCGGGGAAATTTACTTGCCGAAGGTTCGTGTTGTAAGTGTTATTACCGTCAACGTCAAGGAACCATTCGCTTCCATTCCAAGTTCCGCTGTTATCGTCGTCCGAGAAGCACGCGCCAACGGCATTCTTCTGTTTCTTTGGCTCCGTCCGTGGGCGAGCGTTGGCGTCACTTTTCAGAAAATCAATATCCTTTATTGTCCATGGAATGTCTTCAACTTCATAATTCTGTAGGTCCGTTGGCTGGCTCGTTGGCCCTTTTTTGTGGTAGATCAAATCCTGAGTGTCCGTAAAACCAATCTGCTGAACACCAAGACGTACAACATAAATAGGCACGTCACGCGTAGTGACGGGCACGGTGGCGGTAGCTGAATAATATACCCTCAAGCGAACAGTATATTGCTTTGGATCAGCATATTTGCCGCTATGTGGGCCATTATCCCAGGTGCCGTTCCATTGCACTGTAGCCCATTGTCCGCACACAGGCGTATCCGTTTTGGCCAACAGGGTGGCCACTGTCGTCGTACCGTCCATAATCAGTAGCTGCGCCCTTGTGTCATTTCCGGCTAGGTGATAGTTTATATCAGCCTTCGTGTTTCCGGCAAGTTTTGGATCGTATACCTTGATGTTTTTGAGACCCATCACCGTAATTCGCACACTGTCACGATGTATTACTGGTCCGCTAGTACCTTGAAGCTGAAGGCGGATTTCAAGAATTACCTCGCCTGGTTCGAGGCCCCTAACTTGGAGCTCGACGTCGTCGTTGCCTCGGAGGGCTTCCCATAACGTATCGTCGTTCGGGAGCTTACTCAACACCCCGCTTGAAGTATCTTTCCACACTAATTGTGGATTTTCTTGTGGATTTTCATTCTTTGTAAAAACACGTAATTTTCCAGTTCCGCCCACTTGTTCGACAATAATGCGTGGATTAAGGGTATTCATCACTTTGCGTCGCACATCGTTATCGTCGGCACCAAGTTTGAGCGATCTGAGCACCAGTGGTTTTAAATCGTCATCAGCAGACACTACAATGTCATCATCGGTTTCACTATCATCGGTGGTCATCACGACCATCCCATACCTAAATTCCGGGTAAAATGTTAACTCAGAGACAGGGTGATTCTCACGGAAATCTTGACCGGAATTCACGATATTCGTGTTTTCAATACCCCCAGAAGAGTTATTGGAGTTCACATCGATGTCCGTGCCAACGAGAAGATACCGTATTGTGTCGCAAGACCAATAGCCGCCTGCTGGTGCATCAGGTTTAAACCACACGGTAAACTCATCCGTCACGCCAGATTCGCCAGTGGATTCGATGTATAGTGACTTCTTAAATGCTCCTGCCGTAACGCTGTGGTCGAAAGCTGTCGTAATGAAAGAAACGTCGCGATTGCCGTCCTTGTCGTATATCCAAAGATAACCAGCAGCAGATGTGAACTGTCCGGATTTTTTCGCGTTAATTTTCAACACTGTCTCTAGAACATCATCATCCGTTCCCAACCTAGCCTTTGTATCAGCCACGGAACTGAAGGCACTGGATCCGAAGTCTCGTATAGACCAAGAAAAATCGTTGTCATCGTTTAGCGGCACAATCAGTCTAATGACATTATCTGTTGGGCCTGTAGTGGGATATTCCATGAGGCCTTCGGCGTCCAGTTTGACATCGGAGACAGACATCCATCGCCAAATTTCGCCGCCGCCTTGCTCACCTTCCTTGGCGACCTGGGCCTTGATGATGCACCAGAACTCCTTAGTGGGTTTTACGCCAATCGCTTTCCACTGGGTTTCCGATATTTGAGTCCATTTTTGATTCGGCGCGGAGGAAACCAGTTCCGACTTCACGATAATGCCGGAGGAAGTGGTAAGATTGATAATCAGTTCCGTATCGTTCTTGTCGACCAGCGTGAAACCACAGCCAACGTTCTCTGTCTCTGACTCTCCAGGGTCAACATTAACAGAGATGGTCTTTGTCTCGTTAGCTCCCATTGCCGACAAGGTCCACAATGCTAAACAAACACATATTGCCAGACCTTGAAGCACTTGCCAGTACGCCTTGTTACGGAAAATATTCACATGTCGCTCCTTATCTTCTGACGTTCTTACCTGCTTTAAGTTCGTATTCCACTTGCGGAAGATATTTATCCTTGACTGAAGCCGCCCAGTGCGAGTCGGGGAATTGTTTGAGGAAGCTCTCGTATGCAACCTTGGCTTTGGCCCAGTCCTTGCCATGCTGAAGGTTCACTCCAATGAAGTAGCTAGCCCGCTCCGCCTCATCGCTTTGCGGGTAGAATTTAACAACCTTCGCGTATATTTCATTCGCCGTGGACTTATCTTGATCGAAATTGTCAGTGATCGTACCTGCGTAAAATAGAGCCTCAGCCGCCCAAGGCGCTTTGGGAAATGCTTCTTGGCAGGCCAAATAGTCTTGCTTCGCTTTCTTGCAGTCCGGGATCGCATAAATCGTCTTGGCCCTCTGAAAGTGTGCCCAAGACCGCTGGAGCGGCGTCACTTGAGGGCTCTTGCCGCTCAAAACACTATCGTATAACGCGATTGCTTTCTCGTGCAGCCCGGCCTCTGTGATGATATCGGCAAATTGGAGTTTCAGTTGTGTCGTTGCATCTCCATTCAGCACCTCCTTGGGAGTAAGGTCCTTTTTGGCTTCCGCCGCAGCCTGAATCAGTTCGATATAGGTGGGTATCTGCCCTTGGGCGACGACATACTTACGGTCTGGCTGCAGGGGCTTGGCCGCCTCAAAACATTCAACAGCTTGCTGATGTTGACGATCAAGATAGGCTATGATGCCACAGCGGACATAAATACCATACAGGGATGCCTTGAAAGGGCTGGGGGCGGGCTGTGCGATAGGTATGGCCCAAGGAGGCAGGGACGCCGTTACCATTTTCGCCTCAGGAGTTGCGTGCTCCTTGGCCCATCTTCGTGCGACAGCGGAAAACTGCCTCGCAAGGTTCAGATCGAGTACCTCAAGAGCGACATCTATGGATTTTGTCAGCGCGTCACCCGCCCACTGTGAGCGAGGGTACTTCTCCAGAAAAGTTTGGAACTGTGCAGCTACGGATTTCCACGCCTTTTCTTGCGAGGCGACGGAAAGCGGTTTGCCGTTTTCATCTATGCCTGCTTCGGCAAGGCCGAATTGGGTGACAACGATTCGATATACAGATTCCTCACATCGGGGCGAGTGAGGGTATTTTTCAAGAATGGTCTTGTAGAGGGGGATGGCCTGAGCACTGGCTTGAGCAAGTTCGACATTGTGCTCCTTCTCGGTTTTGGCAGCGGCTTCTTTTTCGGCAGGCGTCAACGGTTTAGCAGGCTGGCCTAGTTTGGCGGTAGGCTCGAAGGTCTTGACGAATTTGGAATCGGCCTCGGCCTGAGTGATCGAAGCTACCCTGTAGAACGATTCGTACTGCCAACTACCCTCTCCGAACGCTTTGATTGAGGCCTGAAAGAACGCTTTCGCTTGCTCTAGTTTTACGGGGCTGCCATTGGCCGACGCTTGCAGAACGGCACCTTTTCCGAAGGTCGCAAAGGCCCGTTGTGCCGGTGTTGCGCCTTGCATGGCAGGGCGGGCGGGTTGGGCTGGGGTGCCGGGCGTGTTGCCTTGGCCTGCTTTGGCGGGGATGGCGGAGGTTCCGGTGACGCGGTCGAATAGGGTTTGGGCGTTGTCGAGTTGGTTGGTGGCTAGGTGGATGACGCCGATGGAGAGGGCGAGGGCTACTCGGTCGCTTGGCGTCACCGCCGAGGGGGACGCTCGCGGTGGTGCCGACGTGCCGGTGTCTCTCCCGCCGCCACCTCCGATGCCGCCACTGCCGCTTCCGCCGCCTTTTACGTCGGCGGGGATTACGTCTTTTCCAGCCTTTGCCGCCAGGACTAACGGTTCGATATTGTCGGCGATTTCCTGGCTGGGCGCGCAGGCTTGGGCGTCGGCGAAGGCTTCGGCGGCGGCGCGGGTGTTGCCCTGGCAATAGCTAACGATGCCCGCCCGTAACACAACATCGAACTGCGCCGGCTTCCATGAAGGGTTGGATTTTTCATCGGCCAAGGCGTCGGCGAGATTGCTCTTGGCCAGCGTGGTATACTTGGTGGCGTTGGCGAGATCGAGGTCGGCGAGGTAACAATCTATGATTGCGACATAGCTTGGGCCACGCCACGGGCCTGCCGGGGCGGAGGCAATGAATTTCTGCCAATGGTCGATGGCCTGCTTTTGTCCTTGGCCGGCCAGCAAACATAGGCCGATGGTGTATTCGCTTCGCGGGGCGAAATCGCTGGTGGGGAATGATTTGACTATAGATCGCAGCGCGGCGACGGCTTCGGGGTATTTTTTCTGTTGTCGCAACGATTCGGCCTGCTCGAACTCCTTCATTCCGGCGTTGCGGAAGTACGGCATCTTGGCCTGCATATCCCGCACGGCCTGGCGAAACGGTGCTGCCTCGGCCTCCATCATCTCGATTCGGACTTGTCGATCCAGAAACGGGCCAACGAAATTCAATGTCTTGTCAGCCTCGTCGAATTTCCCCTGTTTGGCCAATACGCCGGCCAGTTCAATCGCCGCCTCGGTGGTGGCCGTCGAGGCAAGATTCCGCTCAAGGGCCTTCTCCAGCAAAGATGAGGCCGCCGCATAATCCTTGCGATAATCCAGGTTCAACGCTTGGCTTATCGACAGCCTGACCAAGTTGGCGTTGTTGGTCGAACGACCTAACTCCTTCCATAGTTGGTCGGCCTTGGCGAACCCTGCCTTGCCGCCATCTTTCCTCGTCGCCTCGGCAACGACCGCGCCGGCAAATAACGCCCTGGCCGCAACGTGCCTGGCCTCCAACCGAATCGGTTCGTCCTTATCCCTATACAAAGCCTCCGCCGCCGTGATGGCCTCGGCGTGCTTGCCTGCATAAAACAATGTCCACGCCCCGGCAAGTCGTTCCTCGGCAGAAGCAGGCTGGGCGGGCGTTCCTTTGGTTGCGCCCGGAGGCGTTGCCGGCCTTGCCTGGGCGAAGGTTGATACTGTTGGCAGGGATGTCGCTACAAGGAACGTCGCCACGGATACGGCGAACAATCCCGCCCGGAACGGGAACAGTAACAAACGGCCCCTATGTTGTTTTTCGTCCTTCATAACACACCTCTGCTCGCCGTCGCCGAGACGGCAACGGATACGTCAGGGGCATCTCGCTCTGGGTGAACAACATCACAAAACCCGCGAGAACTCGCCAGTTTCAGCTACCACAACTACACCCATACCCGCAAGGACTTAGCAAGGTCGAGCGAAATCTTGATAAATTTCATGGCTCAAGCCGTCGTGTTCATGTGCGATATGCCGGAGGCCGCCCCAGAAACAAAAAGCAGGAGCCGCCGGCTACTACCCCGGTAGAAGGCCTGCGAAAGCCCGAAACGGAAGATTCACCGGCTGGCTCCCTACGGAAGCCTATCCAGTGCATCGTCCCGTTTCTCAAAATTCGCAGTTTTCTACCAGGCAAACACGTTGGACAGACCAAAATCAAATTGTCCGCACAGGAGCGGAAGATACTGTCACGTCCAAAAATAGCAAGCACCAAATGGCGAAAAACGGGGCGAAATCCGCCTCTGGCGGAACGTGATATCTCCTGATTTAGTGGCTTTTTGCGTGACGATGGACAATCCATCACCAACTGCAACGCTCGATGGACCGAAGCCTTGCTCGTCTCAACCTCCGTGGCAAGTCCCATCGTTTTCCGCCGCCAATGATTGTTTGGCGCTCGCGGTCTTGCCCATGCCACGGTGCCCCACCGGCAGCGCCGTCCAATCGCACCGTACGCAAGCCTCGACAGATACATCGGTAGCGACGTGTAATCTGTTAGACGGAAACCTCACATTGGACGGCAGAAGATCGGCTATCATACGTTCCGGCGTATCCGCAGGAAGTGTAAGACAAAAAATTACGACAATGTGAGATTTTGTATCGCAACCTCATGTTTTAACGTGTCTTGCGCGTAGTGGTCCAGTCGAAGAGCTACATCGGTATGCAACTTCCACGAGGGTGAAACACCTGCCACGAAGCGTAGGATGAAAAAACGCGAGACTGTGAGACTTTGCTATGTAACATCATATTTTACAGTATGTTATACGCAACAATCCAGTCGCAATGCCTCATTGGCCTGAGACGGCCAGGTAACCGGAATTTTTTCACCTGAAACTCTTGCGGAACCGACGACACGAGCGTCTCACCGGACAATCTGGCCTTTTGGGGTATCACACGCAGCGTGATGCCTACGTAATACAAGGCAATAACGGACGGTTTTGCCATCTGCGTGGCCTTTGGGCGTGATTTCACGCGCGAACGGCGGGCGATCCGTGGCAGTCGGCGTTTCATCGCCCAAAGCCAACACCGGCCTCGCGGCTAGGTGTTTCAGATGGCCGGGCGCAACAGGAGACGATCCAGCCTCGACGAAAAAACGCACCGACGACAGCAACGCACCGAAACACAACCGGGTCGAACGAGTTGGCCAAGCAGGCGGAAGGGTAGGCGCTCACATGGAACCGTTGATGATGAAAACACAGACGAACGCGACGTATTGTTTCCAACTCCGGTGGTTTACAAGGCTGTTGCCCATGCCTTGGCTTTGTCGCGTCCTTCGAAAGATTCCGACGTGGGCCTACCGCGTACGGCCCTGCGTGATGGGGTGGAGGCAAACGAAGCTACGGCTGTGGCTGCGCCTGTTACCACGCCCAGCCATGCGGTGGTTTATCGTCCACCTGCCGGGATGGATGGTGGAGGCCGACGTTTCACCAAACTGTACAGCCTGTACCCGTTTCCGGCGGACGGCTTCGTAGAGGCAGCAGGGTCAGCCCGAGGCCTGTCGTGGAACCATATGTCTCAGACGTGGACGAGGTTCACCGCGTGGATGGTGAAGGCCTGGAACTGGTGCGGTAACGCCCTACAGTACAATCTCAGTTACGGGGTTCGCGTACATGCCGCAAACCTGGACGGTGTGTATGACACGGAACTTGATTCGCCCTGGACGGACACAGGCGGCAATTACTGTTACTACAAACGGCTGACCGTTGGGAACTATTCCTACTCCATGTATCCGTCGAGAGACTGCACGGGCGTGTCCTAAGTATCCCCGATCACCTTGTAGGTCGAAAGGTAAAGTGCCAAAATTGCGGTGGTGTGATTGATGTGCCAATCCCGATAACGGTTGATGATGTACTTCCGTCGCCTCCGCCATTTTATAAACGCACTATCTTCCTTATCCTCGTTGCGTCCGTGATGGCGATTGTGATAGGAATCGTGATGGTTAAGGCCACGATAACAAACCCGTCTCCATTCAATTCGCCAGCAATCGAAGAATTCGTGAACACGGAAAGGCAGCAGGCCAGTGAGAAGGACGGTAGCGGCTTGACATCGGCAAACCTTGTTGCCGCAGAAAACCGTGTTGATGTACCTGGGAGACCAAAAGATCAAGGTGCGAATTTCGGGGCTAAACCCAAAGCGGAAAACCCATCCCCAGGCCAATCGTCCTCGCCAGAGGAATGGATAAAGCTAAAAGGCCTGCGGGTTAATGAGCAGAGCGATAGGGATCAGGCCTTGAGTCGCGCCGTTGCAGAAGGCCGTGTTGACGTACTGGAATGGTTAAAGGAACAAGGTGCGGAAATCAATGCCGATGATAATGGCGTGTCGTTGATGCATACGGCCGCCGGGAGCGGTCGTGTTGAGGCCCTGAAGTGGCTGATTGAACAAGGCGCGGATGTCAATGCGGAAAGTCGTGGAGGACGAACACCGATGTCTTGGGCAGCGGGGAATGGCAAAGTGGATTTCATGAAGTGTCTGCAAGAGCATGGGGTGAGTGTCAATGCTAAAAACAAGGATGGCAGAACGCCGATATTTGCGCCTGCCAATAGTGGTTGGGTCGATGCTCTGATATGGCTGAAAGAACAAGGTGCGGACATCAATGCCCGAGATAATTCTGGTCAAACACCAGTATTTGAGGCAGCCATGGCAATCAACAGCAACATCCGCACCCTGAAGTGGCTGAAAGATCAAGGCGCGGACATCAACGTAAAAAGTAATGATGGTCGGACACCGATGTTTGCTGCGGCCATGGGGGGTAATGTCGAGAATATGAAATGGCTAAAAGAGCAGGGTTTGGACATCAATGCCACAGACAACTCGGGCCAGACACCGTTATTTGCTGCGGCCACGACTTCTAGAAACCATAATTCTGCCATGCAGTGGCTAAAAATGCAAGGCGCGGATGTTAATGCAAAGGACAATGACGGCCGAACACCAATGTTTATGGCAGCTTCGTCTGGCCATGTCGACGCCATGAAGTGGTTAAAAGAGCAAGGCGCGGATGTCAATGTCGAGGACATAAATGGCTGGACGCCTTTAGTGGTGGCACACAGGGACGCTGAAAAGTGGCTGCGTACTAATGATGCACGAGTATCCGACAAAGTGCGAATGTTTGAGGATTGGGCAGGAGCAAAAAAGCAACAAGGTGGGTTTGGGCGGACCTTGATGCATCTCGCCGCCGAGGAAGGCCGTATTGACGTATTGGAATGGTTAAAGATACGGGACCCCATGATCAGTGGTTGCGTCGATAGCGCAGATTTTTCTGGTCGAACACCAATGTTTTCGGCAGCCTCTAATGGTCACATTGATGTCATGAAATGGCTAAAAGAACAAGGTGCGGATATCAATGCCAAGGACAAACATGGTAAGAGATCCTTATCGGTGGCAGGGAATGAAAAAACAAAAGAATGGTTACTAGACAATGGTGCGCAAGAGAGTGAGCCACAATCGCTCGAAGAGTGGGTGAAAGAAATAAGATCGCGAGTCGTTGCCACAGGCGTCAATACAAAAACCTTGGCACACTTCGCTGCCGAGGAAGGCCGTGTTGACGTATTGACGTGGTTGATGGAGCAACAAGAAGACATCAATGCCAAGGATAATCATGGTCAAACTCCAATATTTTCGGCAGCCAAGAATGGCCATGTTGATGCCATGAAGTGGTTGAAAGAACAAGGCGCGGACATTAACGCCAAGGACAACTATGGTGCGACACCCATGCTTTCAGCATCCGGGTATGGTTACATGGTTATCATGTATGATTCTACGCCACCTGTATTTGGACCGGCCAATCGAAACCGGCTCAATGCCATGAAGTGGTTGAAAGCGCAAGGTGCGAGTGTTAACGTCAAAAGTAATGATGGCACGACACCTATATTCTGGGTGGCTAGGATGTGCAACATCGATGCCATGGAGTGGCTAAAAGCACAAGGCGTGGCTATCAATGTCAGGAACAATGACGGCACGACGCCAATGTGTTGGGCAGCCGCGACTGGTCAACTGGATTCCATGAAGTGGTTGAAAGCACATGGTGTTGCAGTCAATACCAAGGCCAAGGATGGCACAACACCGATGTTCGCGGCAGCCAGGCCAGGTTACATCGATGCCATGAAATGGCTAAAAGAACAAGGCGCAATCGTCAATGTCAAAAACAATAAAGGAGAGACACCGATGACTGCGGCAGCTTCATGGGGCCGTGTCGAAGCCATGCAATGGTTAGAAGAGCAAGGTGTGGCGGTCAATGCTACGGATGTCAATATCAAGGACGGTATTTTGTTGGGCGGGACACCTATATTTTCGGCAGCCAGGGACGGAAATATCGATAATATGATATGGTTGAAGAAACACGGCGCGGATGTCAATGCTACGGATAGAATTGGCCAGACACCGATATTTCGCGCAATCGAAAGCGGGAAAATCGAAGCCATGAAATGGCTGAAAGATCAAGGGGCAGATGTCAACGTCAAGGACAAGACTGGCCGGACGCCCTTATCTGTGGCACGCCATGAAGAAATCAAGGAGTGGTTGCTCGCCAACGGCGCGAAATGAACAGGAACCCCTCATGCGTTATCGTATTTTGTCATACGTTTGCGTCGGGATGTTGGCGGTGGGTTTGCCGTTGTTGGCCGATGCGCAGGTAGTATTGGTCCGGGACGCCGATGCGATTACGATCAAACTGCCCACGGAAAAACAGATTCAACAGGCCAAAGAATGGACGACGGAGTTGGAAAAGAAGGCCCGGCAGATCGCTCCGAAATTGCAGAAGATGGAGATGTCCCATTTTTATTTGTTCAGTGCGCTCGACAATAAGGCCGCCGACAAACTCTTCCTCCAGATGGCGGAGAACATGTATTCGGATTTGTGCGAGCAGTTTGATGCCGATCCAGACGGCGTGTGGTTGGACAAGTGCCCGATCTTCGCCTTCAAGACGCATCCGCAGTACGTCGCGTTTCTCCGAACACTCGATTTTGACAAGGAAGAACTAAAGGGACTCCAAAAAACCAGCGGGCTTGCGTGGTACAGTGACGACGGCAGGGTGTGCATCATACTGAGCAAGGCCAAAAGTGCGGTGGCGTTCAACGACATCCTGGTCCACGAGGGCACACATGCGTTCATGGCCCGTTTCCTCACGACACGTTGCATTCCCGCGTGGGTCAATGAGGGGTTCGCCGAACACATGTGCGAGATGTTGGTAAGAGACAGCACCACAAGAACCCGGCGGCAGGCGACGGAAAAGCAAGCGTTGGCTGGCAAGGGAAATTACCGGCTGGTTTTTGGCGAGGATTGGAGGGGAGGCATATCGTTCGACTACGGCATTGCCCACTCGATCGTGCGATACATGATCCGCAAAGACAACAAGGCGTTTGGGGAATTTGTCAAGCTGTTGAAACAGGGTAAGCCGGAAGAAGAGGCGCTGAAGACAGCGTACGATACGGATCGCGAAGGTTTGCTCAAGGGCTGGCGAGCCACCGTTGGAAAATGAGAATACGGCCGTAGGCTACCGTGTCACGGTGAAGCCAACCCATCGAATTCAAGTCAGTAACTGCTGCCGTCGCCGCCTTCCTTGGTCTGGTCATCCCACTTGGCCGCAAACCAGCCAGCCACCGCCAGTCGATTCCGCAATACAGGTGACACCCAGGACCGTGACGGCACATGGCATAGTGATGGATGGAAAGGGCGTCCAGTTGCAAGGCCCGCTGGGGATAGCGGTCGGTTGTGGCATCTGTGCGGCCTTTGGGCGCGGTTTTACGCGCGGACGGGCGGTCCGTGGTGGTCGGCGTTTCATCGCCCAAAGCTAACGCCGGCCTCACGGCGGGGTGTTTCAGATGGTCGGGGGCGGTGAGTGTTTCGTGACGTTGTGGTCATTGTCGTTGTATCGCTTAGCGGGCAACGTTGGCATCTGCGCGGCCTTTGGGCGCGATTTCACGCGCAGACGGTCGGCGATACGTAGCAATCGGCGTTTCAATCGCCGCGAGCCAACGCCGGCTTCGCGGCGGGGCGTTTCGCCGACCAGGCGTAGCGGCGACGGCCCAACCCCAACGAGAACGCGCACGCTGGCAGCGCTACGCCGATACAATGGCCGGGGCAAGCCGCGCTTCGACAAAAGGCGCGGCTCGACCCGGTTGTGGCTCGCCGATTGGCTCGCCGGTCGTTGTAATCGGCAACTCGCGGCGTTATCTTACCGCGAGAAGGCCGTCATCCGAAATCATGGCCACGATGTCGGCCTTAACGGTTTCGGGCAACGTTGCCCACGCCGCCAACACGGCGGCAAGGTGCGGATCGGCTGAGGCAACTGCTTCTGCCCACGCGGGAAGTTTCCCTGTGAGCTTCACGGTGAGCGGCTCGGCCGCCGATTCGCAAGCATTCGATTTTCCGATGCTTGCGAAATTATTCGACCAAATTTCGGATTTCGAAGGGGATGATTTTCCCCCGCCGCCGCGATACGATACACCCATGGACAATCTTACCGCCAATCAGGCCCGTGTGCTGGGTGTGTTGATCGAGAAAGAGCTCACCACGCCCAATCAGTATCCGTTGACGCTCAACGCGCTGGTGAACGGGTGCAATCAGTTGAACAATCGCGACCCGGTGCTGACGCTCGACGAGGCGGACGTGGTGGCGGCACTGGAGGGGCTGCGGGAGAAGGGGGGCGTCATTTTTTCCGATGCACTTGGCAGCCGCGTGATGAAGTACAAGCACACGCTGACAGAGACGCTGGACTCGCGCCCGGTCGAACTTTCGCTGCTGTGCGAGCTGCTGTTGCGAGGCCCGCAGACGCTGGGCGAACTGCGCGGGCGGTCGTCGCGGATGTATCCGTTCGAGAGCATGGAGATCGTGCAGAACGTGCTCGAGGGCTTGATGGCACGCACGCCGCCGTTGATCGGGCGACTGCCGCCGCTGCCCGGCAGCCGGGCGGGACGATTCACGCAAACCCTCGCGCCGGGCATTCACCCCGCCGAAACAGCCGGCACCGGCGAGACGGTGAGCACGCCGGCGAGCGCAGCGGTGAGCGCGGGCGCGTCGGCGAGCGCGTCGTTGGAATCGCGATTGGCCACCCTCGAATCGGAATTGGCTGCCCTCCGCGCGGCGCTGATCAAACTCTCCTCGTCACTGGGCGAGGGCGATCCGTTTGCGTGACGGGAAGACAGTACGACTTCATGAAGACCGAGCGGGATTACACGGATTAGAGGATGTAAGGATTGCCGATTTTTCGTTCTGTACGGCAATCCATCAATCCGTTAATCCGTGTAATCCCGCTCGGTCTTCATGAAGTCGTATGAACGTGCACATGCCGACAGGAACATTCTACAACGCAAACAGGCAAAGCCATATCGCGAACGGTTTTATTCCTCGCCGACCTCCAACACCGCGAGGAAGGCTTTTTGGGGGATTTCCACGTTGCCGATCATCTTCATACGCTTTTTGCCCTCTTTTTGTTTTTCGAGGAGCTTGCGTTTTCGCGAGATGTCGCCGCCGTAGCACTTGGCCGTCACGTTTTTGCCGACGGCTTTGATGGTCTCGCGGGCGATCACGCGGCTGCCGATGGCGGCCTGGAGAGGCACCTCGAACAGGTGACGCGGAATCTCTTTTCGCAGTTTGTTGATGATGGCCCGGCCCCGGCTGTCGGCCTTGGTGCGGTGGACGATGATCGACAACGCGTCCACTTTGTTGTTGTTGACGAGGATGTCCAGCTTCACCAGGTCGTTCGCGCGGAAGCCGATGAACTCGTAGTCCATCGTGCCGTAGCCCCGCGTGGCCGACTTGAGCTTGTCGTAGAAATCGTAAATGATCTCCGCCAGCGGGAACTCGTACGTGATGATCACGCGGTCGCTGGAGAGGTACTCGGTTTTTTTGTAGACGGCCCGGCGTTCCTCGGCCAGTTGCATGATGTTGCCGATGCAGTCGGTGGGCACGATGAGGTCGACGTTGACGAACGGCTCGCGGAGTTCCTCGATGTAATTCGGCTCGGGCAGGTCGCCGGCGGAGTCCACCTCGACGGTCTGGCCTTTCGTCAGAAGCACCTCGTAGGGCACGGTCGGGGCGGTCTGCACGACCTCCACCTCGTGCTCGCGTTCGAGCCGCTCCTGCACGATCTCCATGTGCAGCATGCCCAGGAAACCGCACCGGAAACCGAAGCCCAACGCCTCACTGTTGATGGGGCTGAAAGTCAAGGCCGCGTCGTTGAGCTGGAGTTTCATCAGCCCGTCGCGGAGTTCGGGGAACTGCGTGGTCGGGCCGCAATAGAAGTCGCAGAAGACCATCTGCTGCGGCGGGCGATAGCCCGGCAGCGCCTCGGCGGCGGGGCGGTTGGCCAGCGTCACCGTGTCGCCCACGTGGACGCTGGTGATGCTTTTGATGGCCGCCGAAAAGACGCCCACCTCGCCGGCGGAGAGGCTGTCGACGAGCTCCATCCGCGGGCTGAATTTGCCGATTTCGCTGACCAGGAACGTTTCGCGCGTGCCCATCATCTGGATTTTGTCGCCGACCTTGATGCGGCCGTCGAAGACGCGAATGTAGACGGTCACGCCGCGGTAGTCGTCGTATTTGCTGTCGAAAATGAGGGCCTTGGTTTCGCCCTCGGGGTTGCCCGCCGGCGGCGGCAGCTGATCGATGATGGCGGCCATCATGTCGTCGATGCCCGCGCCGGTTTTCGCCGACGTGAAGATGCAGTCCTCCGCGGGCGTGTGGAGGAGGGTTTCGACTTCCATGGCGCAGTCTTCGGGTCGTGCGGCGGGCAGGTCGATTTTGTTGACGACGGGCACGAGTTTGAGGCTGTTCCGGGTGGCCAGGTGGGCGTTGGCGACGGTCTGGGCTTCGACGCCCTGGGCGGCGTCGACGACCAGCAGCGCGCCCTCGCAGGCGGTCAGCGCCCGGCTGACTTCGTAGTGAAAATCCACGTGGCCGGGCGTGTCGATGAGGTTCAGCATGTACTGCTGCCCTTTGTAGTCGTAGAACACGGTGACGGCGGACGCTTTGATCGTGATGCCGCGTTCGCGTTCGAGGTCCATGTCGTCGAGCATCTGGCTGTGGAATTCGCGCGGCGTGATGGCGCCGGTGGACAACAAAATCCGGTCGGCCAACGTGCTTTTGCCGTGGTCAATGTGGGCGATAATGCTGAAATTTCGAATGTACGTCTGATCCATTGGAGAGATTTTACAGAAAATCGGCGGGGAAACAAGCGTTTCGCGTGCGCGACGGTGAATACGGGCCGCCGGTTCGATGGAACCAGAGCCAGTAGCCATCAGCCAGTAGCCAGTAGGTATGGCGGAGCTGTCCTCACTCAGAACTCACTGACGGTGTAAAAGTCTTCGAGTCTGCGAAGCCATGAGACCACTCTCTCGAACATACGGAGCGGCTTTACCCACACACTTCGAAACCCCTATTGGCTGCTGGCTGATGGCTATTGGCTTGGTTCCTTCGAATTCGCGGTCCGCCTTCACCGTCGTGCATACGAAATCCTTATTCAATGAACTCCATGATCGACGTTTCGATATTCCCGTCGTTGCCCGTGGACGGCAGGGCAAGGGGTGTGGGCGTGAGCGATTGAAAATCCGGGCTGGTTTTGTTGTTTTCCCACCAGGTGTTGATTTTTTCATAGGCGGCGACGCGTTCGTCCTGGGTGGCGAAGCCGATTTTGCCGTAGGTGTCGCTCGCCCGCTCGGCGTGGAGTTTGTAGTCGTCGATGGATTGCCCCGACAACATCAGGAGCATGTAGAGCACGGAGTCGGCGGGGAGCTGGTAGAATCCTTCCGACGCGTTCACGGGGAGTTTGCTGGCGTTGGCGTCCATGAAGGTCATCAGGGCGGGGAGGAGTGCCTTGTCGCCCCCGGCCTCGGCGGCCTCGGCGAGGAACAACGCCCGGTGGCTGAAATTGTCGCGGAAGCGGTTCGCGCGGTAGGCGGCCACGGCCAGCCGGGCTGACGTGTGGGAGGCCCCCAGCGTTTTCAGCGTGTGCAAGGCCAGCCATGGTGTGGCGGGTGTGTCCGTGGAGAGATGAACAAATTGGCCGAATCCTTTCGCCTCGGACGCGAGGGCGAAATCGGTCAGGCGTTCGACGATGGGCGTGGCGGTGTAGCGGGCGTGTTGGATTACGTCGATGGCGGCCGCCTGCACGGAGGCGAATCGGCTGTGAAGTCCCAGCAGCGCCAGCGGCTCGAAGGCCTGGGCGTCCTTGCCGCCGCACAGGCGTCGGACCTCGTGCAGGGCGGCGAGTTTGTCGCGTTCGGACGCGCCGAGCATGGCCTGGCAGAGCGGGCCGTGCGTTTTTTGCAGGGCGGCGAGTTGGGTCCGCTGTTCGGGGCCGATGGCGTTGAGTGTGCGGGTGACGCGGACCTCCCGCCGCATCTCCGCCAACAGAGCACCGACGCGGGCCCGCACTTCGGGATCGTCGTCGGCCAGGTGCGGCGCGAGCGACGCCACCATCGCGTCCTGGAGTCGGATCAGCGTCTGGCAGGCCTGTGCGCGGACGGCGTCGTCGTCGGAGGCGGCCTCGCCGGCCAATTGCGCCAGCCGCTGCCGCAACGCGTCGTCGGCCGATGTTGCCGGCGCCGTCGTTGTCGCCTCATCCTGCGCCGCCGCGCCCGCCGCCACCGCCAGCAGGAGCACGCCCACACACAGCGCCTTGGCGAAATCACGGGGCCCGTTGCGATGTTCTGTCCGGTTGCTCATGTCATCCACCGTTGGGGTTTTCGTACGGTTTGGCGCGAGGTATCGGCGCGGGGTCGACGCGTTTGGCGGTATCGTACGGCGGCCTGGAGCCGTCCGTATCCCACCACGTCCGCAGTTTGGCGATGCTGTCGACGCGGTCCTGGTCGATTTCGAATTTCGGTTTGACGACGGCCTGCCAACCCATACTGCCTCTGGAGGTTTTCACGCGGTAGTCGTCGAGGGACTGATCGCTCAGCCTGAGGACGGCGAAAATCAGCATGTCGAGCGCGGTGTTGGTAATCATTTGATCGGGAGTGACGCGACCGTCGTCGACCTCTCCCCGCTGTTGGGCTTCTTTCTTTCGCTTTTCGATCTCCTCCACCCGCACGTCGATCGCCTCCAGCAGCACGGGGATCGCGCCGTGGGCCTTGTGGTGGACCAGGCCCTCCACCAGCGGGGAGCATTGGCTGGCCAGTTGGCCGTGCGAGAGGCACTCCAGCAGGATCGCCAGCAGGAGCGGCGGCAGATTGTCGTCGTCGGACTGGACCAGCAGGGCCGCGACCTGCTGACGATATCCGTTGAGCTGCCACGTGCCGTTTGCGCCGCGCACGTGCGGATGGTCGCCGTGTCGTCGCATCAGCGATTGGCCGTCGCAAAGGGGCAGCAACGCGCTCATCACCGCAGGCGTCAGGTAGTGGCTGTTGTCTTTTCTCGACAGAAAACTCAGCAGCGGGTGGAGGACGTCCTGGTCGAAGTCCTGCTGGGCGTCCCGCAGGATCTGGATCGCGAGCGGCTCGACCAGCCGGTGCGGGTCCGGCCAGGACAACAGCCGGCGGAAGACGACGCCCTGCGAGACGGGATCGTCGCTGAAGAATCGTGTGGCGATGTCAGGCCTGGCGTCGCGGAGTCGGCGGACCTTTTCGGCCATGTCAGGCCCAAGCGTCGCGCCGATGCGGGCCTGGGCGATGTCGTGGTCCCACCGGGTCAGGAGTCGCGCGAAGTCGGCGGGAGCGAGTGTCCCTGCGGCGGCGGCCTCCAGCGGCGGCAGCAGTTGGCGGTGGAATTCCGCCAACGTCCGTTGGGCCTGCTCGCGACGCTGCGGCGAGCCGCTCCGCATCTGCTCGACCGCCTGCGCGACCTCCCGCGTCAGCAGGCCGACCAGCTCCTCGTCCCGCGGCGAGAGCGCCGGCGCCGAAGTCGTGGCCGCCGCGGCGTCGGCATCCTGCGTGGACGCCGGCAACGCAAAGGCCGTCGAAATCAGCAGGGAAATCACGAGTGCGGCGTGGCGGCGAATGTTCGCGGAAAAGGCCATGGGCGATTCTCCAAAACGCGAGGGCACCGCTATTTTTACCACAGAGGCACAGAGGACATGGAGAAAATAATCGAAAATGAAAGACGGTAGCAACGTTACATAGATGATCGACGTGGAAGGCAAATGGAATGGCCTCCCCGGTCCCGCGTGGACGCGCTGGCCCACAGCCCCAACAGGGCTACCCAAGACGCCCCGTTGGGGCTGTGGGCCGGCCTCTTCCGCGCAAGGCTGGGGAGGCCCAATCGGTTGTTTTCAACGAAAATAAATGGCTTTCGTTTATCCGCGCGTTTCGTGCGCCTGCTCCCGCGCCGCGAAGCGCTTACGCAGCCGAACGGCCAGCGGCGCCAACGCGCCGGCGAGTGTGAGCATGGTCAGCGGTTCGGGGATGACGCCTGGCGTGGGGATCAGGACGTCGCCCATCGGGACGAACTCGCCGGGGACGAAGGCGGGGATCGTGTCGTCGCCGTCCGCCATGATGTCCACCCAGAAGTGCCCGAACGTTGGCGCCCGCGGGCTGTCAAAGATCACGCGGATCTGCGAGGAGTCCATGACCGTGACGAAGCACGCCCCGAAAAATGGATCCATGCAGTTGGGATCCACCGGGCCGATATCCTTCAGATCGGACGACGGCGAGAGGCTGAGCACGTCGGCGGTGGTGAAGTCCGTCAGCACCTGGATGCAGAATTGCCGGATCAGCGGCAACTCGATCGGCAGGACGTCCGGCGGGCCGAGGGCCTGGAAGAAATAATCGTACCGCCACGTGCCGTCCGTGTTTTGCTTGACATCCCAGATGATCAGCCCCGTCTGATTGTTACAGATCACGTTCGCCGCGCCGCTGTACGGAATCGGCACCGCGGCCGCGCGCGAAGCCGCCATGGCGGCGGCCGTCAGAATCATTGCCATTACGAAAGATCGAGCGTTCATTCCAATTCCTTTCCCCCGACCCGAAGCGGATAGACCTCGGGCGCGTACGAGTAAACCCTGTGAAATCTTCCCCTGATGTCCCCGAACGACACGGACTTCGCTCTGCGTGAAACCATTCCCCGAAACTCGCGCGAGACAGTCCCCCGTCAACGTGCCACGATCCGTCGCGAAAGCCCTGGCGATTCTCCCGCGCCGACTCGTGGCGACTTCCACCAAAATCCCCGTGGAAATTCAGGCATCGCCGCCCCGGCCTGCCCGCACGCAACGATGGTTTTTCCCGCCCGCGATATTGTAGGCGCTTCCCCGCGAGATGATGCGGCGTTTTTACCACAGGCGTGCAAATGCAGGGCGATCGCGTCTAAATCCATCCGTTTTTTCGCAAAGAGACTGTTAGGCTTTCAGGCTGTTAGACTGTTAGGCGCAGGCTTATGTAGGATTTGGCCAAATTTTCCATAAGCCTCTCCCTAACAGTCTAACAGTCTAACAGCCTGAAAACGGCCCGTTGCGGAAAATCGCACGAAAACAAAAGAATGTAGATGCGATGGCCCTGGTTGCAGATGCGACTGTCCTGTCGAACCCTATTGTCCGCGCCTACAATACGTCGGAATTTTTTGTGGGGGAACGGCTGATGAATGGGATCAAATCGTTTTTGCTCGTGGTGGCGATGTTTGTGGAGATGCTCGCGGTGAGTGTGATCGCCATGGACGACGCCGACACGCCCGAAGGCAGGACGCCTCGCTGAATCCGCAGTGGTGGGGCAGAGTAAGCGCGTGTACTTTCCGGTTTTTCGCATGACGTTCCTATTCAGGCGCCGCTGGCCGCAGGCCCTGCCATGTTGCGTTGTACGACGGTATGAGCGACTGAACGTTTCGCTTGTCACAACGATCTACAGCGCAAAATGGCAGGGCCTGCGGCCAGTGGCGCCTGAATACAGATCCTGTGTGAAAAAGAGGAATGTCCGTTCGTCCTGCTCCGTGTTCCTGCGACGGTTTTTCGTGTCGCGTGCGCGTAGCATGATGTGGGGGCTAGGGAGGCGATCATGCGAAACTGGCGACGGTCGATGCTGGCGCTGGCGGCGGCGGGGATGTTCTTCGGCGGGGCGGCCTGTCTGACGGGATGCGGGTCGAGCCGTTCCTACTATAATTTCGAGGACAACCCGAACTACTACGGCGACGGCATCTACAGCCGGGACTGGTGGGCGGACGGCTACCCGCACGAGCCGTTCGAACGCGGCGGTCGATTCGACGACCACCGAGGCCGAAACGATCGAGACCATCACCGCGTCGACCGCCACGTGGGCGGCGGACGTAGTAGCGGATTCGGCAGCGGTGGGCGCAGCAGCGGCAGCGGGCATAGCGGCGGTGGCGGGCATGGGCGATGATTGTAGTTCATTCGACTTCGCGAAAACCGAGCGGGATTACACGGATTAAAGGATTTCATGAATGCGGATTTTTCGTTCCATACGGCAACCCTTAAATCCTGTAATCCGTGTAATCCCGCTCGGTTTTCGCGAAGTCGAATGAACTACATTTTACCGGCAGGAGTGTCCCGCGGCGGCAAAGAGGCAAGCCAGATCGGCGCACGGGGTTTACTTATGGTGTCTCGGTTTTCGCCGCGTGGTCCAGCCAGGGTTGCGGGTCGTAGCCGAGGTCGAGGGTTGTGAGTTCTTTCAGGGATTTGTGGCTGGCGTTCCGGACGGCGAATTGTGGGTCGTTGAGTGCCCGCGCGAGGGTGGTCAGGACGTCGGGGCGGTTGTAGTGTCGCAGGGCGGTGGCGCAGGCGGCGCGGACGTTGGCAGCCTCGTCGGCGATTGTGCGGCGGCGCAGCGGTCCGACGGCGGCCTCGCCGGGCAGGTTGTCCAGCGCGGTGGCCGCTTCCCAGCGGATGCGCGGCGAGTCGTTGTCCAGGCAGGTCACGATGACCGGCAGATGGGCGGCGTCGCGCGACTGTCCGAGCACGCCGAGCGCGACGGCCCGGACGGGAACCTCCTCGGCCTCATTGCCCGCCACGGCGGCGTACAACGCCAACGCTTCGCTCGCACGCGGGCTCTTCGCCAACCCGATCAGCCCCTCGCGACGTTCGTCGGGATTCGGGCTGGCCGTCATGGCCAGGTACTGCTCCGGCGTCGGTTTGTTGAACGATTTCGCCAGATCGCCGCGGAACGTGTGCGTTGTGTCCCGCTCACAGCCGGCGGCGAACAGGGCGGCCAAACACGTCGCAACGCAAAATGTATGGTTGATTTTCATGGGTTTGTTTTCGCATCGCCGTGACGAGTCAGGTGGTCCTGTTCGTCGACGGCGACCAGTTCCACGCTGTCGATGGATCGCCCACCGAAACGTTCGCCAAGTCGGCGGAAGCGGTCGGGGTTATCGGTGGTGAAGCAGTTCAGCCGCCCGCCGTAACTGCGCTGGCTGTGCAGGTCGCGCAGGGCGAGGCGACGCTGGGCCTCTCCGGCGGCGGCCCGCGCGGAACTGACCAGCGACACCGCGGGCCCCATCAGCCTCGCGATCGCGCCCTCCAGCAGCGGGTAGTGCGTGCAGCCGAGAATCAACGCGCCGGCCACGTTGTCGCCCGCGCCAGGCCCGGCGAACTCGCGCGGCGGCAGGATCCGCTGCAAATCCCGCAGATATTTACTCAGCACGGCCAGCACGATCGGGTCGAACTCGCTGAAGCCTTCCTCGACGATGGGCACGAGCAGCGGGCAGGCTTGGCCGATCACGCGCCGCCCCGGCGCCAGCCGCTCGATCGCCGCCGTGTAGGCTTCGCTGGCGATGGTGCTCTCGGTGGCGATGACGCCGACGGGGCCTCGGGCGGCCTCGACGGCGGCGGCGGCCCCCGGCCCGATCACGTCCACCACCTCCACCGGCGACAATTCCCGCACCAGATCCAGCGACGCCGCGGCCGCGGTGTTGCACGCCACCACGAGCATTTTCGGCCCCCTGCCCAGCAGAAACGTGACGATCTCCCGCACGAATCGGCGGATGGTTTGCGGACTCTTGCCGCCATAGGGCACGCGGGCCGTGTCGCCGAAATAGAGAATGTCCTCCCCCGGCAGCACGCGGGAAAGCTCGCGCACCACCGTCAAGCCGCCCAGGCCCGAATCAAACACCCCAATGGGCCTCTCGCGCATGTCTGTGGTTTCGTCGTGAGTCACGATGGTAGCCTACAGAAAACCACGCGGCGAAGCAAGGAGAGGTGTTTCCGCAGCAGGGCGATCGCATGGAACGTGACGCGGGCGTCCCGCCCGCGTGTGGCGAGGGCATCTTGCCCTCGCGGACTGTTCCACACGGCTGATATCATGCAAAAACCAAGGCATTTCACCGCCGGACGCGGGCGGGACGCCCGCGTCACGTTCCATGCCTTTGCCCTGAATGTCCCACAGGTTCTACTGCGGTTTTCCCGCGGGGATGGTATGCTATGGGCATGAATACGATGGACGAAATACTGGAGGATCTTCGCGCGGGGAAGATGATCGTGCTGGTGGACGACGAGTCGCGCGAGAATGAGGGCGACCTGGTGTGCGCGGCCGAGAAGATCACGCCCGACATGATCAACTTCATGCTCCGCCACGCGCGCGGGCAGATCTGCATGCCGCTGACCAACCATCGGGCCGACCAGTTGGCGCTGTATCCGCAGGTCTCCGACAACACGTCGCGGTTCACGACGGCCTTCACGGTGAGCATCGACGCGGCGGAGGGCATCTCCACGGGCATCAGCGCCGCCGACCGCGCGCGGACGATCCAGGCCTGCGTCCGCGATGACGCCCGCCCCGCCGATCTCGTGAGGCCCGGCCATATGTTCCCCCTGCGGGCACGCGACGGCGGCGTGCTGGTCCGCACCGGGCAGACCGAGGGCGGCGTGGATCTCTGCCGCCTGGCGGGCTTGCAGCCGATGGCGGTGATTTGCGAAATCATGAACGACGACGGCACGATGGCCCGCCGCGACGACCTCGAACGCTACTGCGCCACGCACCAGCTCAAGATGTGTTCGGTGGCGGATATCGTCCGTCACCGCCTGCGCAGCGAGCGGCTGATCGAACGGGCCGTCGAAATCGACCTGCCGCTCGAGGCGGGCATGTTCCGGCTGATCGCGTACGCCAGCGTCGTCGACCCCGAGCCGCACCTGGCGCTGTGTATGGGCGGCGTGGGCAGCCTCGACGCGGCCGGCAAACCCGTGCCGCACGAGGAGCCCGTCCTCATCCGTGTCCACAGTGAATGTCTCACCGGCGACGTGCTCGGCAGCCTGCGATGCGATTGCGGCCCGCAGTTGCAGCACGCGCTGCGCGAAATCGCCGCCGTCGGAAAGGGGGCGCTCATTTACGTGCGGCAGGAGGGGCGTGGCATCGGCCTGGTGAACAAACTGCGGGCGTACAAATTGCAGACCGAACAGGGCATGGACACGGTGCAGGCCAACGAGCACCTGGGCTTCGAGGCCGACCGCCGCGACTACGGAATCGGCAACCAGATTCTCCGCGACCTGGGCCTGCGAAACCTGCGCGTGATGACGAACAACCCGCGCAAAATTTACGGCCTGGAGGGCTTCGGCCTGCACATCACCGAACGCGTCCCCGTGGAAGTCCCGCTCTGCGAGGGCAACAAGGCGTACATGCTCACGAAAAAGCACAAGATGGGGCACATACTCGACAATTTGTAACATAGATGGCACGGGAAAGGACAACGAACGATGAGCAAAACGGCGAAGATGATCACGGTACTGCTGTGCTTCATGCTGGCGTTATATGTTCCCACGGTGCTTGTCGTGCTCTTTCTGAACATGTCGTCGGGTAAAGTCGTTGCGCAATGGCAGCAGCCGGCGGAAATCACGTATGACGGGCGGGGGCCGTATAACGTGACGATCATCGAAAAGGACGTAACTGGTACTTGTTTATGCCCACGGACCGGAACTACGCGATCTACGTGGGGCGTGAATCGTCGCCATCCTACGGTCATTGGATGAAATATCCGTTTACGGAGGACAGCGATACGATTTCGGCGAAACTGAGTCAGGCGACGGTGGAGTGGACCGACGACGGCGTGACGTTGGAACTGGCCACCGGGCATCGGATATTTGTGCCGAAAAAGAGTTTCATTGGCGGGCGATGAGTGCGGGTTTCTCCTTCAATCAGGCCTGACGCCACTGGCTGAGGTCGAATGTGCGTTGGGGACGGCATCGAACGCGCGAACAAGGGATTGTGCGCGTCGTTCGCTGCCGACTTCCGCGTCGGCGTGGCCTCGGCCAGTGGCGTCAGCCGCGATGAAATGCAAAAAACACCCGAAAAACCCAGGGTTCGCGAGTACGCTCACCCTGGGCTACCCAAGACGCCCCGTTGGGGCTGTGTGCCCCCGCTTCCACGCGAGGTCGGGGAGGTTGATTGTTTGTTTTCAACGCCAAGAGCAATTCAAGAATGAGGTGTCGTGTCTTCTAAGCTGCGAATTACGCGAATTTCTCTAATGAATTCGCGTAATTCGCGGCGAAACGATCTACGACAGGTCGTTCGCAAATTGCTCAAGACGGCACACTTCACATGGTTATCGTCTTGATCTGTTTCGGATTTCGAACTTCGTGTTTCGGATTTACAACGTCTCCATACGGCTGGATTCACATCAACCAATGCCGCACCTACAGCCTACAGCCTTCAGCCCACAGCCTACGATATCGCATGGCCTACAACAATCTTCGGGAATTCGTGGTGGCGTTGGCGCGGGCGGGGCAGTTGGTTCGGGTGGCGGCGGCGGTGGATGTTCGGCTGGAGTTGGCGGAGGTGGCCGCGCGCGTGATGAAGGAGCCCTCGCCCGAGGGATTGGCTGGCGCGCCGGCGAGCGATCCGCTCAACGGGCGGCTGGGCGGGCGGGCGTTGTTGTTTGAGAACGTGCATTGCGACGGCAGGCGGTGCGAGTTGCCCGTGCTCGTCAACGTGTGGGGCAGTTATCGGCGGATGTGCATGGCCTTGGGCTGCGACGACTTCGACGAACTGGCCGCGCGCGTGAACGCGTTGGTTCGGCCCGAGGTGCCGCAGGGGTTTTTCGCGAAGGTGAGAAAGCTGCCGGAGTTGGCCCGGCTGGCGTCGCTGGGGCCGCGTGTGCGGGCGTCGCCCCCACCGTGTCAGGAGGTTGTGTGCGTCGGCGAGGCGGTGGATTTGTCGGCCCTTCCGGTGATTCAGTGCTGGCCCGACGACGGGGCCGGCCATCCAGCCGGCGAGATCGCGCGGCGGTATATCACGCTCGGTTGCACGATGACGAAACACCCGGATACACACGCCCGCAATATGGGCATTTACCGCGTGCAGTTGCTGGGGCCTCGCCGGGCGGCGATGCACATTCATCCGCCGCACGACGGGGCGGAGAATTGGCGGGCGTGGACATCGCGAGGCCTGCCCATGCCGGCGGCGATTGTTTTCGGCGGCGAGCCTGCCGTCACGTACGCGGCATCCGCGCCGTGTCCGCCGGGGCTTGACGAGCTGCTGCTGGCGGGGTTTTTGCAAGGCAGGGCGATCGAGTTGGCGCCGTGTCTGACGCAGCCGCTGGAGGTGCCCGCGCAGGCGGAGCTGGTCATCGAGGGCCAGGTCGCGCACGATGAGACGACAATCGAGGGGCCTTTCGGCGACCACACGGGGTTTTACTCGGCCGCGGGGGAGTTTCCGGTGTTTCGCGCCACGGCCATCACGCGGCGGCGGGACGCGATCTATCCGACGACGGTCGTGGGCTATCCGCCGATGGAGGATTACTATTTCGGCAAGGCGACCGAGCGGATTTTTCTGCCGGCCTTGCGGATGCTCGTGCCGGAGGTGCTGGATTACGATCTGCCGCTGGCGGGGGCGTTTCACAATTTCGTGTTCGTGCGGATTCGCAAGGCGTACGCGGGGCAGGCGCGGAAGGTGATGCACGCGATCTGGGGGGCTGGGCAGTTGGCGTGCAGCAAGATTGTCGTGGTGGTGGACGAGTCGGTGAACGTGCACGATCCCAACGACGTGTGGTTCGCCGTCGGCGCCAACGTGGACGTGCGTCGCGACCTGGAACACGCGGAGGGCCCGCTGGACATCCTCGATCACGCCGGCGAGGCCGTCGGCACGGGGGCGAAACTCGGCATCGACGCCACACGCAAACTCCCCGGCGAGGGCCCGACCCGCGACTGGCCCAGGCCACTCCGCATGACAGAAGAAATTCGTCGGCAGGTGGATCGGCGGTGGGAGGAATTATTCGACTGCAAAAAGACCGAGCAGGATTACACGGATTAAAGGATTAAAAACAGGGCAAACGCATGGCACCTTTCGCACGTGGCGTGACTGGCCGCAGGCCCTGCCATGTTGCGTTTCAAACGTTTCCCGAGGCCAAATTTTCCACGGTTACCACGTTTTACAACGCAAAATGGCAGGGCCTGCGGCCAGTCACGCCTGAACATGAGTCCCGCGCGAAAATGAGGAATGTACATGCGTTTGTCCTGTTTTTAATCCTTCAATCCGCGTCATCCCGCTCGGTCTTCTTGAAGTCGAATAATTCGCGTCATTCGCGGCGAAAAGAAATCATGAAAAGATCACGCTCGCGTAGCCGACGGTGGAGTCGTCCGGGTCGGCGGGGTAGAGGTGGTGCATGACGGCGTAGCTGTGGGTGTATTCGAGGAGGTGGGCTGCGGTGGCGCCGCGCTGGCGGCAGGCGGCGATGGTGGCGGCGATCGCGCCGGCGCCGCAGGCGTTGTGGTGGGTGGCGGCTTCGCCGATCACGCCGGCGGCGTCGAGGGCGTCGATGCGGGCCAGCAGGCGGCGGTCGTTGGCTTCGCTCCATCGCACGCCGGTCAGGCCTTTCCCGCCCGGCGAACCGAAGTGCCCGCCGTGATGCGTCAAGTCCGTGCTGCCGACCACGGGCACGTCGGGGAAGCGTTCGCCGAGCACGCGGCCTATGGTTTCGCCGATGTCCACCGCCAGCGCCGTTGGCGGGACGGCGATCGGCACGATTTTCACCCGCGGATCGAGCATCTGGAGCAGCGGCAACTGCACTTCGATGGAATGTTCGGTCGCGTGGGCGTTTGGGTTGGCTCGCAACGGCCCGCCGGCGGCGAGCAGGGCGGCGGCGAGTTCCGCGTCGACGGCGACTTCGCCCAGTGGGGTCAGCCAGACGCCGCTGTCGAACACTTCGCCCACGCGCGCCCGCCCGACGTGGTCAGCCCCCAGCAGCACGACGGTCCGCGGCGACGGCTGCGACGCCGGCGGAAAGAGAGCGTTGAACGTCAGCGCAGCCAGGCGGCCACTGAAGACCCATCCCGCGTGCGGCACCAGCCCGCCCAGCGGCCTGGCGGGCACGTCGGCAGGCACCTCCGCCGCCGTCAGCAGTTTGCCCGCATGAAGCCGGCAGGAACTGGCGGAGGCTTCGTAAAACGACCCCGCGCGAACGGCGTGGCGGATATTCATGGGTTTACTCCTTGTGGTGTATCGTGGCGTGAGTGAACGATTCGTCCGAGGGAAACAAGCCAGCAGCCAATAGCCAGTAGCCAATAGGTATGGATGGGTCTGCGGGAAATCACACGATCCAAAATTTCGCTACACATGTATCCATTCCCGCTTTCATTGCCGTTTTGTCCTTGTCGTTCCGTACCTGTTGGCTACTGGCTATTGGCTACTGGCTTGTCTCCTTCGGACGAATCGTTCACTCACGTCACGAGGACGGGAAGTCCCTGGCTACAATTTCCATAGCCATAACCAGGCCACTTTGCTAGGATGCCCGCATTGGCTGCACCTTATCATGTGACCGCGGGTTCCACTACCGTATTGTAGCGAAAGAAGGAAGCCCATGACGCAAGAGCCGCCCCATGACGAATTGACGTCGCCCGACGAGCAGGCCCCGGACGCACCGCCGCCCGAGGGCGATGACGCTTTTGCCGTCGGCGGCGAAGGCGACGCGATGCCCGATGCCGAAAGCGCCGATCCGCTCAGCGCGATGGCGGCGGGCGTGGATTTGAACGAAGTCGACCCGTACCTCGAGCAGCAGCGCAAGGCGGCCCGTGCGTTGGATGGCCTGCCCGAGGAGGAAGACGACGCGCCCGCCGACGTGCCGCAGACGTCGGCGTCGCCCGCAGCGGTCCGACCCGCCGTGGTGGCGGCCGCCGCGGCGTCCTCGCCGGAGGTCACGGCGAAAAATGCCGCCGAGCGCGCCCGCGCCAAGGCCGTCCAGGCGGCCGCCGCTTCGCTCCAATTCAAGCAGTTCATGATTCCGCTGCTGACGGCCGTCGGGCTGCTGCTGGTGGGCATGGGCGCGATTCCGTGGTTTTACAATCCGCTGGAAAACAGCCCCAATCCCGACACCTGGCAGGTCATTTTGATGAATGTCGTGAAACTCGCCTCCGCCCCCATGGGCCTGCTGCTGCTGGTCGGGGCCATCTACTTCCGCATGGAAGTCAATCGCACCCTGCGGAACAAACGCTGATGCCCGTGCTGTCGATCGTCATTCCGGTGTATAACGAACGCGACGTCTGGCGCGAGTTGCTGCGGCGCGTGGAGGCGGTGGCGCTGTCGCCGCTGGGCGTGACGAGGCAGATCGTGCTCGTCAACGACGCCTCCACCGACGGCACCGGCGAGCAACTGGATGCCTGGTGGCGAGAGCTGCCCGACGACGCCAAAGCGTCCGCCGAATACCAACTCATCCGCCACGAAAAAAACCAGGGCAAAGGCGCCGCCCTCCGCAGCGGATTCGCCGCCGCCGCCGGCGACATCGTGCTCATCCAGGATGCCGACCTCGAATACAATCCCGACGAATACCCGCAACTGCTCGCGCCGATCCTCGCCGGCCAGGCCGACGTCGTCTACGGCAGCCGCTTCCTCGCCGGCAGGCCCAAACATATCCGCTGGGCGAATTATCTCGCCAACCGAGGCCTGACGTTCCTGTCCAACCGCATCACGGGACTGAAACTCACGGACATGGAGACCTGCTACAAAGTATTCCGTCGCGAGGTGATCGCCCGCGTCCGAATCGAGCACGACCGGTTCGACTTTGAACCGGAAATCACCGCCAAACTCGCCGCCCTCGGCGTCCGCGTCGCCGAGGTGCCCATCAGCTATCAGGGCCGCTCGAAAGACGAAGGCAAGAAAATCGGCTTCCGCGACGGCCTCGACGCCCTGCGATGCATCTGGCGATACCGCAAGCGTAGGCCACTCCATGAGTGACACGCCCACAGAGACGAACGGCCATACGAACGCCCCGCCGCTTCCCCTTGACGATCGTCGCGGCGGGCTGGGCGAGGTGGTTCGCATTTCCTGGCCGGCGAGCGTCAGCATGCTCAACAGCACGTTGATGCGGTTTGTGGATGCGCTGATGGTGTCGTTCGTGGGCGCGATTCCGTTCAGCGCGCAGTTTCTTGCCGGCATGACCGCCTTCATTCCTGAGAGTTTTGCCGTCGGCGTGCTGATGGTGGTCAACACGTACGTGGCCCAGAATTTCGGCGCGGGCCGGCTGGACCGGTGCAGCCAGTACACCTGGGCGGGGCTGAGGCTGGCGCTGGTCTTCTGCGTGCTGATCGCGCCGTTGGCGTTGCTGGCCAGGCCGATTTTTGAGTTGATGAGGCAAGGCCCCGAGTTCGGGAACCCGCCCGAGTTGATCGAGATGGAAGTGATGTACTTCCGTTACATGGTTCTGGCGATTTTCTTCACGCTGACCGCCCGTCCGCTTGAGCAGTTTTTTTACGGCATTCATCGGCCTCGGGTCGTGCTGGTTGGCAGCATCATCACGAACGTGGTCAACATTATCGGCGCGTACACGTTGATTTTCGGCAGCGAGGCGATCATGGGGCACTTGCGTCATCTGGGCATGGAGGTGACGCTGCCGCACTGGTCGGCCCGCGGGCTGGAGGGGGCGGCCATCGCGGTGGTTGTCAGTTGGGTCGTCTATTTCGCGATCCTGCTGGGCGTGTTTCTCTCCGGGCCTATGGATCGGCAGTATCGCACGCGCACCGCGACGCGGGTTCTCTGGAGCGACATCAAGGACATTTTCCGCACGGGTTGGCCGGCAGGCGTGCAATTTCTCAACGACATCGGGCCTTGGGTCATCATGAGCGCGATCGTCAGTTCGTTCGGGTGGGAGCATTTGACGGCCACCAGCGTGGCGATGCGGTGGATGCCGCTGTCGTTCATGCCGGCGTTGGGGATCGGCATCGCGGCGACGGCGTTGGTGGGCAAGTATCTTGGCGCGGGCAGGCCCGACATTGCCCGGCGACGCACGCATACCGCGTTGAAACTGACGGTGGCATACATGGGGCTGTGCGGGCTTGCGTTTTTGATTTTCCGCGAGGAGATGGTGCGGTTTTTCATCACCGTGCTGCCGACCGAGCCGGGCCAGGAGGCGTTGGCGTCCGAGCAGGTCGAGCGGATCGTGCGGATCGGCGGCGGGGTGATGATTTGTGCGGCCTTGTTTCAATTGTTCGACGCGGTGGGGATCACATACATCAGCGCCCTTCGCGGCGCGGGCGACACGTTGGGGCCGATGCTGATCGTCATCTGCACGAGTTGGATCCTGGTGGTGGGCGGCGGCCTGTTCACGGTCTGGGCGTTCCCGCAACTGGGCAGCGTAGGCCCATGGATCGCGGGCAGCGTGTACGTCGTGGTGCTGGGGATACTGATGACCTGGCGCTTCGAACGCGGCGCGTGGCGGAAGATTGATTTGCTGAAACGGGGGGACGCAACCGTCACAGGGCCTTGACGTAGGCGTCCACGGCGGAAAGGAACGTTTTGGCGTTTTCGATCTGTTCAGCGACTTCCTCTTTTGCGATCACAAAGAAGTCCTCATAGTCGCTGTCGCCACGCGTTTCAAAGGCAGCATCGATCATGCGGGAAAATTCCGCAGGAAAAATACCTGTTTTGATATATCGCTGCCGAAACACGGCAATGATGCCGGAATGTTTCTTGGAATCGAAGCCATCTATCGCCAGCACGGCCCGCATCGCGTGAAATATGCAGTAATACGAACGATTCGCGGCACATTTGTACGAACCTCCTTCGACCTCACGTACCGCGGTGTCCAGGCACTCGCGCGCCTGCTCAAGCCGGTATTTCGCGAGTCCCGTCTTGGTGGTATCGTCGTTACGCACACAACACCTTCCCATCCCTGACGACGTTCTGATAAAACGGCAGCACATCCAGGAAGCCGTAAAATGTTTCCGTGGACGTTATTTTTAAGGATAAAAGCACATCGTATTCCAAACCGATATCGGGCAGAAGCGCGCGAATTTGCTTTCGCGCGCGCCATGCCTCCTCCATCGGAATATCCGCCAGGACCATGATGTCGATGTCGGATTCATCGTCCTGGTCGCCGCGCGCGTAGGATCCGTACAGGATGACTTTGTGCAGTTTGTCGCCCAGGCTTTCCCTGGCCGCCTGGACGACTTTGCTCGTGATTTCATTCAATGCCGACGCGGTGCACATAAGACGCCTTCGTTTCTCTTTATGCTCTTCATTATATCGGCCAATTACTGTCGCGACCACCACCCGCCCAGCCAGAGGACGGCTGCGGCGGCGAGAAGCCACGGCCAGAGGTTCAGCGGTTCCGTCAGCGAGCGGGGCGCGGGGAGGGGCAGGGTGGCGATATCTGTCGGGGATTGCGTGGCGGTTTGCGTCGTGGGTTGTTCTGCCGGCCCGGCTATGTTTGGAATGAACACGCCTTGCCATTGGCCCTGCCCGTCGCGGTACAGGCCTGGCCAGGGCAGCGGTGTTGCCTCCAGCGTCGGCGAGGCGGCGTGCCAGCCGGTGGCGGGGCCTGCCTGGGTGGGCGTGATGAATTCGTATGTCGCGTGGCCTGTCGATGGTCGGCGCGGCGAGGGTTGACCTGTCGGTGCCTGGCCGGCCAGCCAGTCCACCGCGTTGGACAGCAGGACAACGAAACTCGCGTCGAGGCCCCAGTCGGTGTTGAGCGGGTCGATGTCGAAGGCGACATCGACGCGGCGCGTCGGCGAGTCGTTGGCGCTTCGCAGAATCAGCGTCGCGCCGTCGTCGCGCACCAGCGGCAGGCCAAGGATTTGCGAGGTGTCCACCGGCACGAAAGGCCTGACGCGACGCACGCCCACGCGGGCCAAATCTGCCCCCGCCGTCACGGGATCGTCCGCGACGACGGCCTGTCCAAGCAGCACAGGCCCGCGCTCCTCGCCTCGCTGCCACGACGGCGGCGGAGAAGGTGGATCAATCGCCAGCACGGGCTTGCCGCCCGCAGCCGCCGGAGGCGACGCCTGCGCGGCCATCACCACATCCGCGTCGGTGGGGTCTTCGACATGCTCCCAGCCAGGATTGACGCGAATCAGCCGCTCCAGCAGCGGCGAATCCCTGCCGACCACGACAATTTTCGTCCGCCCGGTTTCCCGCCTGGCCAGCCCCGCCTGCGCCAACGGACTCATGCCCGTCAGTGGGTTCAGTGGATCGGTTCTGTCGCCCGATAGGACGAAGACTGGCGCGAGGGCGACGAGATACGCGTCGCGCGCGGGAAGTTCCAACAGCACCTGGTCGTGCCCGATGGCCCATTCCTGCGTGGCGATCCGCTCTAACCGTGTCGGCGACTCCGGGCTGCCTGACGGTGCATTCGGCGGCGCGAAAACGTATAAGGCCATCAGCGTGTGCGTGGGCGAGTTCGGCGACGTTCGTGCGGATCCGGGAAGAAGGTCCGCCCACGTGAGCGGGGTTCCGCCGTCGGTGCCGCGGACGAACAATTGCACCCGGTCGTCGGGAAGCGGTTCGGCGGCCAGGGCGAGAATTCGCGGCGCCGTCGCGAAGTCCATGTTGTCGGCGTCAACGGGGATGTGGCTGACGCGGGCGGAATCCCGCGGTGTCGGCGGGGGGCCGATGATGTACACGTGGTCGGCGTCGTCGGGCGGGACGAGTTCTTCGAGTAAGGTTGCGGCGGGCATCGGCACGGGGCGAAGCGTGGCGACGATTTCCTTTGCCCGCGCGGGTGTGACGGCACGTTGGGATTCAGGGGATGCGACCGTCGTGGCCGCGTGGTCGGGCAGTGACCATCGCGGCGCGATCACGTACACGCGGTCGTCAGGATCGAGCTGGTCCAGCAGCGCGTCGGCGGCCTGCCGCAGAGCGGGCATGGCGTCGACCAACTCCGCCGACGGCGTCACCACGACGGCGACGGCCCGTCCCTGCCTCGCCGGCCCAAGCGTCCATCCCGTGCACGCCAGCACGCCCGCCAATCCGCCCGCCAACAGCAGCAGCCACGCGATATTCACCCGCCGCCGCCGTCGCCGGGCCGCCGCCGGCAACGCCTGCCTCGCCTGACGCCACAGCCGCAAACTGCCGACAACCACCTCCCGCCGCGCAGGCCTGACCAACGCCCACACCGCCACCGCCGCCAGCGGCGCCACCAGCCATAATGCCCACGGATCGGAAAAGCCCATACCCTACATTGTCGCAACGAACCAGCCTTTTTGCGCGGGAAAATTTCGACGCGCCGGCCGGGGAAGGCCTAACCGGCTTCGAGGGAAAACCAAAACAGGCTCTAATGTGACGTGGAAAACAACCGATCGGCCTTCCCGGTCTTGCACATGGAATGGCCGGCACACAGCCGCGAAGCGGCGTCTTGGGTAGCCCAGGGTGAGCGGTACGCCGCGAACCCTGGGAATAGCGGTTTTTCCCAATAGAATCGTGCCTGACGCCACTGGCCGAGGTCGCGCACGCGGGCCTGTACGGCATCGAACGGCGCGAACAGGGGAACCTGCGCGTCGTTCGATGCCGCCTTCACGCGACGGTGTGACTTGCGGCCAGTGGCGTCAGGCACGATCATGGAGAAAAAGCAACGCCTTGTCCCAGGGTTCGCCGAGTACGGCTCATACTGGGCTACCCAAGGCGTCCCTTCGGGGCTACGAACCGCGTTCGTGGATCAACTCTACGTGGATAGGCAGGGCGAACGCATGGTACCTTTCGCACGTGGCGTGACTGGCCGCAGGGCCCTGCCATGTTGCGTTTCAAACGTTTCCCGAGGCCAGATTTTCCACGTTAACCACGTTTTACAACGCAACATGGCAGGGCCTGCGGCCAGTCACGCCACATGCGAAAGGTACCATGCGTTCGCCCTGTCATGCGTGGTGGTCATGTGTACTCTCCCGATATCGCCATTATACTTCAGTCTGTTTTATCATACGATAAGCAGAAACGCGTTCCGCCGTTCACGCGTTCAGCAGCTTGTACTCCACCGCATCCGTAATCGCCAGCCAGGAGGCGTCGATGATGTTTTCCGACACGCCGACGGAGCCGAAGCATTTGCCGGTGGCGGCGTCGCGCCAGTCGATGACGACGCGGACCTTGGCGGCTGTCTCGGCGGCGGTGTTCACCACGCGGACCTTGAAATCCTCCAAATGCAAATCGTCCTTCACGCCGGGCCAGTGCGGCCACAACGCCGTGCACAACGCCTTGTACAGCGAGTCCACCGGTCCGTCGCCCTCGGCCACGGTGTGCCACGACTCGCCGTCGACGGTCAATTTCACCGTGGTCTCCGTCACCGGCTTGCCGTTGGTTCGCAGGGTGGTGCTGCGGTAGTGGTCTAACTCCCACAGTGTGCGATACCACGACCCACCGAGCGTGCGGCGGAGGAGGACTTCGAAACTCGCCTCGGCGGCTTCGAATTGATAGCCTTCGTTTTCGAGTTTCGTGACGGCGTTGAGGACTTTCCGTTGGGCGGGCTTGTCGTCGGCGATGCCGAATTTCGCGCCCACTGTGGCGGCGATGTTGCTGACGCCCGACAGTTCGCTGACGAGAATCCGCCGCGCGTTGCCGACGGCGGCAGGGTCCATGTGTTCGTACGACCGCGCGACGCGCTGCACCGCGTGGACGTGCATGCCGCCCTTGTGGGCGAAGGCGGCCGACCCGACGAACGGCTGATTCTCGCGCAGGTTGAGATTGGCCACTTCGTAGATGAAGCGGCTGGTCTGCGTCAGACGGGCCAGCGAGTCCGGCGTGAGGACGTCGTAGCCGTACTTGACGGCAAGGTTGGGGATGACGGTCGTCAGGTCGGCGTTGCCGCAGCGTTCGCCGATGCCGTTGACAGTGCCCTGCACGTGGGTCACGCCGTGTCGGACGGCCGTCAGGCTGTTGGCGACGGCCAGCCCGCAGTCGTTGTGCGTGTGGATGCCCAGCGTCACGCCCGGCAGTTCGGCGACGACGCGTTGCACCGTCTCGCCGATCCGTTCGGTGGTCGATCCGCCGTTGGTGTCGCACAGCGATAGCGTGGTCGCGCCCGCCTGCAAGGCCGCGCGAAGTGTCGCCAGCGCGTAGTTGGCGTTGGCGGCGAACCCGTCGAAAAAGTGTTCGGCGTCGTACACGACCTCCCGGCCGGCCCCGGCGATCAGGGCGACCGACTCGGCGATCATGTCGAGATTTTCCTGTTCGCTGACGCGCAGGACCTCGCTGACGTGCAGGTCCCAGCTTTTGCCGACGATGGTGACGACGGGCGCCTCGCTACGGAGCAGGGCGGCCATGCCTTCGTCGGCGGAGGCGGCGACGCCTTTCCGCCGCGTCATGCCGAAGGCGGCGACTTTCGCGTGCCGAAGCGGCTGGGTGCGGATTTCGACGAAAAAGGCTTCATCCTTGGGGTTGGACAGCGGATAGCCGCCCTCGATGTAATCGACGCCCAGTTCATCCAATGCCCGCGCGATCAGCAGTTTGTCCTGCAAGGTAAAACTCACGCCCTCGGCCTGGCTGCCGTCGCGAAGGGTGGTGTCGTATACGGAGATTCTTTTGGAGTTGTTTGTGTCCATGGTTGTTGATTGTCCTGTAGGTTTCGAGGCGAGCCACAAGCCACAAGCCACGAGGTATTCGTGGGTCGATTGTGTCGTCACACGATCCTGATTCTGTTGTTTGGCGGGTTCGTTCCCGCGGTCACTGCCTTTTTGATTTTTTCTGTGCGTGCCTTACCTTGTGGCTAGTGGCTTGTGGCTAGTGACTTTGCTGCAAAGAAAAACGGCCGCGAGTTTCCTCAGGGCCGTTGCGGTTCGTGGGGCGATGGCAATGGGCCTAAGGTTGGGGTTCGGCAATCATGCCGTCGCGAACGGAGACCGCGGCCTGGGAAAGGCTGGTCTGGCCAGAACGATTCTGGGGCGTTCGCATAACTCTCCAACCGGTAAGCCCGGCGCGCCCATCGCGCCGGAAGTTTTATCGTCGACACATCATATATCGGCACCCCGCCGCCGGTCAATGCGATAAAAACGAAATCCCAGGGTAATCAGATGGACATGATCCGGTTTTTCGTGTGATCCCGTGCGAAGAAGAGGAATGCACATACGATTACCCCACGAAATCCGCTTGCCAGAATGCCCAAGCCGGTTACAATCGTAGACTGGATGGTTTGTGTTTTCATCGGTAACGACGCAAAGGAGAGGTTATGAATCGTCTCATCGGTTTATCGGTTTTGGCCGTGGCGATGTCGCTGCCTGCGGTGTCGGCGCGGGCGGCGTGGGTGGTTGGCGCGGAGGTGAATTTCTACGCGGATCTCGCCAGGGCGAATGCGATGGATTTCGGCGGATACGCTGTCCCCATCGGCGCGTTCAACGCCCTGGGGCATGCCGGGACCATGGGGCATGTGTATGGGGCGGTTCAACCGTCGAATCCGTATCACGGGTTCTTCGGCGCGCAGTGGGACGGGCCTGTCGAGGTGTACACACTGTCGTTGACGCAGTTGGTCGACGCCGGCCGGCAGCGGCCTGACGTGATCTACCTCTACACCGACACCAATCCGGCGAATTATATCGAGATCGATCTGCCCGCCACATGGTGGGATGAGACGACCATCCAAGGCAAGGATATGGTGATCGACCTGACGGCGTTCAACGGCGGCAAGCCGATCCTCGCCAACAATTCGTATCTGCTGATGGCCGTGCAGACGATGCATCCGGGCGGCAACGACTCCAATTTCGGCGTGCTGTCCTACGGGTTCGAAGCCATCGCCGCCGGTCCCGCCGACGTGAATTTCAACCGGGACGCCATCGACGTGGAATTTGTCGGCGCGTATTGGAACAACCCCTGGCGGACGAACGATGGCCGAGTTGCCACGTACGGCAGCGACACCCTGACATACTGGGACCGCGAGGCGCCGGTGAACTCGCTGATCGTGACCTACGGCGAACCGCAGACGATCGGTTCGATCGGCCTGGCCCTGGTGGGCGACGCCAACAACCGTGACTGCCCCAAGTGGGTGATGATCGTTCCTGACGGCGACCTCTCGCGGGCGCAGCAGATTTGGATCCAGGAAGGCATGTCGGCGTACGGACGCTATGAGCTGCCCGGCGGCCCGATGGTCGGCGTGACGGAACTCACGCTGCTCATGCCCCCCGGCGACGACGCGGACGCCTGGGTGATCCGCGGCGACAAATACTACGGCATCACGGAGTTCCAGGCCTTCGCGCCGGTTCCCGAACCGGCGACGATGACGCTGCTGGCCCTGGGCGGTCTGGCGATGCTGCGGCGGCGGAAGTGACAGAATTGCCCTTTGGGTACTGTGGAGGAGATACGGAATGGTCTTTTTTACAAATAAGGAAGAAGGAATTGTCATGAAACGTGCCGCGGGTTTGGTTATCGTGGCTGCGGTGTTGGCGATACCGATGGCGTCGGCGCAGGCGGATTGGGTCGTCGGCGCGGATGCGAGTTTCTATGCGGATCTCGCCAGGGCGAACGCGTTTAACTTCGGCGGATACGCCGTCCCCATCGGCGCGTTCAACGCGCCGGGCAATGCCGGGACCCTGGGGCATGTGTATGGTTCCGTCCGGCCTGGGAATCCGCTGTTTGGATACTTTGGCGCGCAGTGGGACGGGCCTGTCGAGGTGTACACACTGTCGTTGACGCAGTTGGTCGACGCTGGCCGGCAGCGGCCTGACGTGATCTATCTCTACACCGACACCAATCCGGAGAATTATATCGAGATCAACCTGGCCGCCCTGTGGGGAGACGGGACCACCATTCAGGGCAAGGAGCAGGTGATCGACCTGACGGCGTTCAACGGCGGCAAGCCGATCCTCGCCAACAATTCGTATCTGCTGATGGCCGTGCAGACGATGCATCCGGGCGGCAACGACTCCAACTTCGGCGTGCTGTCCTACGGGTTCGAAGCCAAGGTCGCCGGCGACCTCGATGTGAACCTCAACCGCCTGCCTGGCTCCACGGCGACGGGAACCGGCTCGGGCGGATACGCGGGGCTTATCGACGGCAGGATTCACGCCATTGGCGACGGGAACGGTATTTTCTGGAATCGCGGCAACACGGATCCCAACACGGTGACGGTGAGCTATCTTGAGCCGCAGACCATCGGTTCCATCGGCTTGGGCATGGCGGCGGGGAATGCGGATCGTGACTGCCCGCAGTGGGTGGACATCACCGCGACGTTTGCGAACAACTCTACCGCCACGCAGCGAATCCATCTTACCAAGGAGATGGTCAGCTACGGCCGATACACGCTGCCCGACGGGCCGTTTGTCGACGCGGTGAAACTGACGCTGACGATGCCTCCGGGCGCGGGCGACGAAGAGGCCATGGCCGCCAACTGGTGGCTCAACGGCCGGGCCGCGGACCTCAACTTCGGCCTCACGCAATTCCAGGCCTTCGCGCCGATTCCCGAACCGGCGACGATGACGCTGCTGGCCCTGGGCGGCCTGGCGATGCTGCGGCGGCGGAAGTAAACGCGGCGGAGCGATGCGCAGCGGCGGTGTGGAATCAGGGAGTGTTCTGATAAAAGGAGAGTGCGATGAACGTGCTTCGTATGATGGTGGCAGGTCTGGTGATTTCGCTGGCGGCGCCGGCATTCGCGGCCACGTCGGTTTCGGATATGTTTCCAGGCCTGAATCCGGTGCTGGAATATGATGTGGCGAACTGGGACGGCATCGGCGCCATTCCCAATACGGGCGTCCGAAACCATGGCGGCCCCTTTGGCTCCCAGGTGGCTGGAGCGATCTTCGATAATGTGGCTATCTCTGAGGAAGAGGCGGGCGCGCCCGTGTATGTGGGCGACGACGGGCGGCCTTATTTACGCTTCCAGCAATACGGCTACGTCACGTGCAACGACAGTCCCGCGACGCATGAGAACGCGTTTCGCCTCGATGTCGGCTACACGCTCGTGGGGTATTATCGTTTTACGGAGGACTTTTACGCCAAGGAGGGCGGCGCCATCGGGATGGCCCACAAGGGCGGCTGGGAAAATTCGTTGCTCCATATCGGCTGGTGGGGCCAGGGGCGGGATTCGATCACGAATGTGACCAACAATAGCACCCTGCTGAAGGACGACCTTTCCAATGATCTGCCGGAGAACGAGTGGTTCCAGCTCGTCAAGACATTCACGCCCATCATGAGCGCCGACGCGACGGCGATTGAATCGTATCAGGTCGATTACTACGTCAACGGCCACCATGTCCTGACGAATGGGTTTGACGCGGAGGAAAACGACACGTTCCAATGGCTCTGGGCGGGGGTGGGCGATATCGGCGTATGCCGTCAAGGCCCCCTGGGCATCGACCCCAAGCACCAGATGATGGGGTTGGACTACGGCTACTTTGCCGCGTACGACCGTCCGCTGTCGGCTGAGGAGGTGGCGTTGTCCTACCAGTACCTCATCATCCCCGAACCGGCGACGATGACGCTGCTGGCCCTGGGCGGCCTGGCGATGCTGCGGCGGCGACGGTAGTCGGCAAATACAAAATCCGAAACAAACTCCAAAATTCAAAAGAGGAAAATTCCAAACGCTTATGCCACGCGACAAGACGCCTGGCGTGGGCGTTTGACATTTGGTGTTTGAAATTTTGTGATTTGTTTCGTATTTCGTATTTCGAGCTTCGGATTTTGAGCGTTCATTGGGATAGTTGCCTCGGAAGACGGCGACGGACTCTTTCACGAAAGACCAAGGAATAATGATCACCCATCCCGACATTCCCAACGACAACGGGTTCCTCACCAGCCTGGAGCAGATGAAAGATTTGTTCGTGAAGAAAGGCTGTCGGCAGCGGTTTGGCGGCTCCACGAAGGATGAACTGCTCGCGTGGCAGGCCGATTCGCGGGCGCTGCTGCGACGGCTGTTGGGGTTTGACACGTTCGACGGCTGCGACAACAAATTTTTCGAACTCGACCGTGAAGTGCTCGACGGCTACACGCGAACCAAGTGCGTGTTGCAGACCGAGGAAAAAGTGTACGTGCCTCTGTACGTGCTCACGCCGGCGGACATGAAGCCGGGCGAAAAGCGGCCGGCCATGATCTGCCCGCACGGCCATACCGCCACGATGAAGGAAAGTGTCGCCGCCGTGCGGCACGCGGTCAACGCGGACAAAGATTTCGACACCTACAACGCCCAGTACGGCGAGGATTTCGTCAAGCGGGGCTACATGGTGTTCTGCCCCGACGCCCGCGGTTTCAACGAACGGGCGGAGAAACTCAAGCAGGATCAGGAATGGAAATGCTCCTGCTATCTCATCAATCACATGGGCATTCCGCTGGGCCGCAGCGCCGCGGGCATGAGCGTGTGGGACCTGGTGAAGCTGTGCGACCACATCGCCGCGCGCCCGGACTGCGACGCGAAGCGGATCGGCTGCGCGGGGCTTTCCGGCGGCGGATTGCAGGCCTTGTATCTTGCCGCCGCCGACGAGCGGATCGCGTGCACCGGTTCGAGCGGCTATTTCTACGGCGCGTTGGAGGCGCTGCTGGTGATCAGTTGGAATTGCGCGTGCAATTACGTGCCGGGCATGTGGCAGCATTTCGACATGGGCGACATCGCCGCCCTGATCGCGCCGCGCCCGTTCATCGTGGAGACGGGCCTGCGCGACGCCCTCAATGGCGATAGCGGCCTGACGAACGTGACGTCGCAACTGGACATCGCGCGAACGGCGTACCGGATTTTCGGCTGCCCAGAGCACCTCGCCCTCGCCACCTTCGACGACGGCCACAAGTGGGTGGGTACGGACGTGTATCCGTTTTTTGGGAAGAATTTGTGAGGATGAAAACAGGCAGGATATTCGTAAGCCTCGGGAGGGGCGCCTTGGGTAGCCCAGGGCGAGCCGTACTCGGCGAGCCCTGGGATCAGACTATTGGCTGCCGTTAGGAGTTTTTATGCGATTTGGCGTGTGCACAAGCGTTCATAATGTCGAGCAGGTCGCGAGGGCGGGGTTTGATTATGTGGAGTGTCCCGTCACGGAATTGGCCGGGATGGAGGAGGCGGATTTCCGTGCGGCGATCGAATCGGTCAAGCGGTCCGGCGTGACGGTGGACGTGTGCAACATCTTTTTTCCGGGCATTCGCATGACGGGCCCGGAAGTGGACACCGGCGTGATTACCGAGTACGTCAAGCGGGCGCTGGACCGGGTGGCCAGGGCTGGCGCGTCGATGGTCGTCCTGGGCAACGGCGGGCTTCGCGCCATTCCCGACGGCTGGCCGTGGGCCGATGGCGTCCGGCAGTTCACCGACGTGCTGCGGATCATCGCCGACGGCTGCGAGCCATACGACATCACGCTGCTGCTGGAACCGCTGAATAAAAAGGAGACCAATCTCATCAACACCGTCGCCGAAGGCCTGGCGTTGGTGCGGGCGGTGGCGCATCCGCGGGTGAAACTGCTGGCAGATTATTACCACATGCGCGTGGAGTCGGACGCCCCGGCCTCCATCGTGGCGGCAGGCGATTGGATCGGGCATCTGCACTTCGCCAACGGCGTGGCCAGGGGATATCCCAAGGACGTGGCCGAGGACGACTATCCGCCGTTCGTGGCCGCGTGCAAGGCCGTCGGGAGCGCACGGCGAATTTCCATCGAGGGACGGACGGACGATTTCGACACCGACGCGCCGGCGGCGCTGTGCGTGATGAAGGAACTGTTTTCATGAAGACGCAGAAAGCCACCAGCCACTAGCCACCAGGGCTTGCGAGGCGCGACAGTGAATTCACACCTCGCGGTAGCGAGAGTGGCCCCGAAGCTCCGCGGACACGAAGATCAAAGCTGGCGGGCGACTTTTCGAGTCTGCGAAGCATCGGGACCGCTCTCTCGGACATACGGTTCACATGTACCGTTACGCACCGAAAACCCTGGTGGCTAGTGGCTTGTGGCGTTTGCGAGCAAGGAGTTTCCATGAGCGTACTGGATATTTGCCTGGACGACCTCCAGCGGCGGATTGACGAGACGGCCGAGGCCGAGCGGCTGCGGGCGTGGGTGGAGTTTCTGGACGGGCGGTGCCCGACGGTGGAGTTTTTCCCGTCGGAGCGTGCGCCGTCGAAGCCTGGCGTGGCGTGGCCCCGGCCTCGCGTGAACGAGACGCTGGAGGATTTCGACGCGATGCTGCTTCAGCAGTTTCGCGGCGTGTCGGACGTGCTGGAGCACGGCTGGCGGAACGTGTTGAGCGTGCGGAGCAATTACGGCACGGGGATTTTGCCGACGTTGTTCGGCTGTGAACTGTTTTTGATGGAGGACCAGCAGGACACGCTGCCGGCCGCCCGGCCGTTGGGGACCGCCGATGCCGTCCGCCGGCTGCTGGACCGCGGCGTGCCGGATCTCGACACGGGGCTGGGCGCGCGGACGTTCGAGTGCGGACGGCGGCTCAAGGAAATCCTGGGCCGCCATCCCGTGCTGGAGCGGTGGGTCTGGCTGTATCATCCCGACGTGCAGGGGCCCATCGACGTCGCGGAGGTCGTGTGGGGCAGCGACATGTTCTACGCGTTTTACGAGGATCCGCCGCTGCTTCGCGATTTTCTGAACCTGGTCACGGAGACGTACATCGCGTTCCTGCGGCGGTGGTACGAAATTGTGCCGCAACGCACGTCCTACGCCGCGCACTGGGGGCTGATGCATAAAGGTACGATCATGCTGCGGAACGACTCGCTGATGAATCTCTCGCCGCAGGCGTACGTGGAGTTCGTCAGGCCTTTGGATGAACGGTGTTTCGACGCGTTTGGCGGCGGGGCGATTCATTTCTGCGGGCGGTGCGAACACTACATCGAGCCGATGAGCGCCTGTCGAGGCCTGACGGCGGTGAACATGGGCCAGCCGTACATGAACGATTCGGAGATGATTTGTCGCCATTCGGTAGATAAAGGCATTCACATCGTCGGGTTGTTCGGCGATTTTCCGCGTCGCGACGGCGGCACGCTGCGAGGACTGGCGCATCGGCAGGGGTGAGCGCAACGTGACGCTGGCATCTTGCCCGCGTGTCTCGCGGGCGTCCCACCCGCGTTGGTTTTGCGAAAATGCTTGTTTTTATGGCATCCGTCGTGAGGAACAGTTAGCGAGGGCAAGATGCCCTCGCCACACGCGGGCGAGGCGCCCGCGTCACGTTATAGGCGATCGCCCTGGGGATTTTCCTGGGGGATTTCCCTTGGGCGAAACAATGTCCGGCGTCGGGCGTTTTACTTAGTAAAGGAAAAAGGTAGAGGCTCCGGGTTCGCGGTGCCGTCGGTTTGCCGGTCGCCGTTCCTGAAAAATTTATTCCGCATGGAAATTGTCGGGATTTTTTTGACACCCGGAAAAATTTCGTGATAATGAGGTCCAGCCGCGCATATGGCGCGGGTTTTGTGTGCGCGTAGCGTCGAGATGTTCAGGATTCAAAGGATTAGGGAGTATCGCATGTCCGTTGAAGAGCACAACTACAACACCATCGTTCGTCCAGTTCTGGAAAATCTTGAGCAGCGTCTGATGCTGACGACGCTGTATGCCGGGGATTTCTTCATCTATCAAAACAGCCAGGGCGACGTGATCCGCGTTGACTTGGTTGACTACACCGATTCCTCCGTGCGGGCGGAGTTGATCGCCAACCACCGCGACGTTTTTGTGGCGGGGCACCCGACGTTCGAAGGCGGCTACGGTGACGTCGTCGGCATCCTCTATAAAGCCAATGGCGACGTGGAGTACATCGGCTGGGGCGACGGGTTTTCGACGGTGTTTACGTTCGACGCCGACGGCAACAGGGGCTGGAAGGGTGGCCCCGCGGTCGAAACCATCAAGATCAACCCGGGCACGCCGCTGGAAGAAGACGTCACCTCCACCAACTGGGGCAGTTGGACGGAAATCTACGCGATCTACATTCCCAACGCCACGCCCAACACGCAACTGCTGGTGACGACGCTGTCGGACGACGGCATGGATCCCAGGGCGCTGTGGACGGTGGATGGGTTCAGCGGGACGACGCCGTTCCTCCAGGGATATAATCCCCGAAACGGACAATTCGATGAGCCGGGGGCGGATAACATTCATGCGCCCGCGGGCACCGGCGGCGCGCTGGTCGGCGGGATGCACGCACCGTACTCGCCGGAGGAAGGGGATCCGACGGCCGAGACGATGGGGCACTATTGGGCACCGGCCTACGATTTTGGCCGTTATCTCGACTACGGTATCGGCGTGTTCCCAGGCGGCTACATTGAGGGCGGCATCACCGTCGAGTCGGGCGACATGGGCCACATCCTGGTGATGGGCACGGTGGCGGGCAATGTCTATGTGCCGGGGTCGCTGGAGCGGAGCTATATCGGGTTCCTGTGGGGCACGATGGAAGTGTACGGCAGCATGGACACGCTGCTGCTCAAGTCCGGTGGCCTCGCCGAAGAAGGCAAGCGTCCCATGGACGCATCCATCTACGTGGCCGGTCAGATTCGGCTCATCGACGCCACCAGCGGCGACCTGGCGGTGAACATTCTCGTGGACAACGCGTACTGGGCGTCTTCGCCTTCGTGGGACCCCACGTTCGTCCTTGAATGGGAAGTCATTGGAGACGAAGAATGGCTTGACGAGCAGCAGACCGTTTCCGGCTGGCTGTTCGGTTACTGGGTGGATCACACCAACGACACGATGGCGACGGCACAGTACGTTTCGTCGCCCACCGGTTTCGCCACGATCTGGGGCCGGTCCGAACAGGCGATGACGGGCACAGGCACGGGCACGGGCCGCGGGTCGGTGGACTACTACGCCTTCTCCGTCATGGGCGGCCAGACGATCACGATCAACGGCTGCGTCGGTCATTACGACATCACCATGGGCGACACGTTCAACGGGTTCGTCGGGTGGGATGTGTACGGCTTCACGGTGAGACTGGTGGACATGCACGGTAACGTGATCGACACGCTGGGCAAGCACACCACGAGCGGCGCCAGTCCCACCGCATTCGATGAGCAGAAGCCCATCGTGTTCACCGCCCCCGAAGCGGGCATCTACTACATTGAGGTGTCGGATGACGGTCGCATACGGCCGCCCCTGACGTACACCTTGTTCCTGTCGGGGTTGACCGGGACGGCGTTGGGTGCGATTCACGTCGCCGGCATGTACGGCCAGGCGGTGGATGAGGAGACGAACACGGTCGAGGTAACGGGCATCAGTGTCCGTAACGGCGGTTCGGTGGGCGTCATCGACGTGGGAGAAACGCTCCGGGGCGGGAGCATCTACGTCAAGGGCGGCGGTGAGTTGGGCGTGCTGCGCGCCAACGTCATCACGGCCGGCTACCTCGAAACGGACAGCAACGTCGGTCGACTGCACACCGAAGGCAACATGAACATGAACGTCATCGTCGGGATGACGATGTTCAACGACAACGCCTACATTCAGAACATTTACTGCGGCGGCATATTTGGCACGATGCGGATCGGCAGCCCCAACATCCTGGCCACCACGGGATCGATCGGCATTATGGAGGTAGTGGGCGATATCGTGGCCACGAACATCATCGTCAACAGCGACGGTGTTGGTCCGGGCGGACGGATCGACCTGATCGACGTCGGCGGCAACTGGGGCGGGGCGAACGATCCGCCGACGCTCTCCACGGGTCCCAACGGTAACATCGGCGCCATCCGCGTGGTGGGCGACATTTACGAGCGGGGCATGGATGGCTGGCTGCGCGTGGTTCCGTACACGATTTACGACGACGGTCGAACCGTCGTGCTCAACGACGACGGCGGCGGGCAGCTTCGGGTGACCGGCCTGCGGTCGCCTGTTCTGGGCCCGAACGGTCAGCCGGTGCGCGACGCGAACGGAATGTGGCAGTTTTTCACCACGACGGTCGCGTTCCGCTACATCAAGGTGGACGGCGGCGTGGGCGGCGTGATTGTGGATTTACAGGTCAACGGCCCGGTGTCGATGGTTGCCGACGGCGTGGTGCACGTGTCGCACCTGTTGATTACCGGCGAGAATCCGACCATTTCGGTCAGCGGTTCGGGCGAGTGCAGTTTCTACTACGTCAGCGCGGCGGCGTTTGTGCAGTCGTTCACCAACACCACGCCGGGCGCGCTGGTGAGCGGGCGGTTTGGCGGCGGCGTGGATCGGATTGCCGTCAACGGCAGTATCGGCGCGCAGGCGGGTTCGACGGGCGCGTGGATTTCCGGCTACGAGTTCGCTCCCGGTTCGGGCATGGGCACGGGCACTCCGGCCGCGATCAACGTGGCCGCCGAGGTGCGGTTCGGCTGGTTCGCCAACCGCATTAACGGGTTGAATATTATCGGCGACGTGAACGTGATCAGCGCCGGCGGGAGCATTGGCGACCTGCGGATCGAAGGCAGCGTCAATCAGATCATCGCCAACAGCGACAAGCGGACGACGCCCGGCGGGTGGGACGGTATTGCGGGCGTGGTCTGGGCGCGAGGGCGGATCGGGTCGATTTCCGTTGGCGATGGCGTGGCGGACACGGGCGGCGGCGAGTTGGCCCGCGCGGGTATCTTCTCCACCGCTGGCATCGGCACGGTGAGCATCAGCGGCCCGCGGTACGAGTCGGGCGGCAAGGTGTTCGGCGAGATTCGCGGCGTGATTATCGGTTCGGGCGCGGGGATCGACAGAGTCGTCGGCACCAACGGCGCGACGCTGACGGGCTGGGTGCTCGGTACGGCCCTGGACACGTTTACCAATCTCGGGTGGATGATGACCAGCCCGATCGGGACGGTCAATTTCAGCGGCCAGGGCGCCTTCATTTACCAGACGACCATTTCGGGAACCATTGTCGGTTCGGTCATTACCTCCAGGGATTCCAGGGGTATCTGGAATGTGTACATTTCCGGCGATTATCCGCCTGGCGCCAACGTGCTGTCGATCGGCAGGATCGAAGCGGGCGGCGACGGCCTGATCGACTGCTTCATTTACGGCGGTTCCGGGCGCATCGGCCCGATCGTCGGCGTCGGTCCGGTGGCGGATATCCGCAACACGACGTTCGAATCGCCCGACGGGATCGTGTCGCTGACCGCGCGCGACTTCTCGGGCAACTTCTTCTCGACGCCGGGTAAGATTGACTCGATCAACGCGACGGGCATGTTCATCGGCAACACGTCCACGTTGATGGGCGGGCTGGGCAAGCTCACCGTCGGCAGGGATTTCCGCAACAACTATATCGCGGTGGCCGGCACGGTCGACACGGTGTCGATCAAGGGCCAGTTCATGAATTCGGCGCTGGTGATCCAGGGTGCCGACGGCCACCTGAAGAACGTCACCATCGGCGGCGACATGGACGAGAACAGCCTGCTCCTGTCGGCCGGGCGCATCGGGAAGATCGTCGTGAGCGGCCAGGTCCGCGGCGACATCGTGACGACCAGCGGCGGCAAGGCGGGCGACATCGAGACGCTCCAGGTCGACGGCGGGTATGTCGGCAACCTGACGGTCGGCGGCAGCCTGGGCACGTTCACCACCAAGACGTCGCTGGGGCTGGATCCGAGTTTGTACGGCTACACGCAGACGTTCAACATCTGGGGCAACGTGGGCATGATCCGCGTGCAGTCGGGCGGCAAAGACCCGGTGACCAAGCAGAACATTCCGGCGGACCTGTTCGCCAACATCAACGTGGGCGGCAACGTCAAGACGATCCAGGTGGACGGCACGCTGTATGGCGACATCAGCGTCAACGGCGACCTGGAGAATCTGCAACTGGCCGGCGGGCTTGGCGGGATGCTGGACATCGGCGGCACGCCGACGCCGTTCGGCAGCGTGCATGCGCTGGGATCGCTGAAGAATCTGAAGTTCAACACGGCCCAGGACATGGTGGCCGACCTGTTTCTCGGCGGCTCGCTGAAGTCGCTGGAGATGAAGGGCGGTTCGATCCTTGGCAATATCGAGATGCCGTCGGGCACGATCGGCACGCTGTCGGTCAGCGGCGGCGACATCGCGGGCAACGTCACGGTCCGCAGCGTCGAGAAGATTTCGGTGACGGGCACGCAGGACAAGACCACCGGCATGATCGTCGGCGGCAACATCTTCGGCGACCTGACCGTCACGGGCGGGAACGTCAAGAACATCACGCTCAAGAACGGCTCGCTGCTGGGCGACGTGTCGGTGCTCAACGGCGACCTGGAGCAACTGAACATCGAGATGGGTTCGCTGATCGGGTCGGTGCTCGTCAGCGGCACCCTGAAGAAGGTCGAGATTTCCGGCGGCGATCTGCTGGCCCCGGTGGAGGCAGGGGGCACGATCGGCACCGTGTCGGTCAAGAGCAAAAAAGTCAATAACGTCGTTATTGGCGGCAACATCGCCGCCCTGATCAACGGCGTCTACGGCGTGGGTAACGTGCAGGTCGAGGGCAACCTCTCGAGCACGATTCGCTCGGGCGTGAGCATCAACCAGGTGACGGCCGGCTCGATGAGCGCCGGCGCGATCGTCTCGGCGGCGTACAACATCGGCACGGTCAACGTCAAGGGCAACATGATCAACGCGATGGTGTTGGCGGGCTACGACGTCGGCCCCGACGGCGTGTTCGACACGGGCGACGACAACCCGCTGACCGGCGGCGCGGTCCATGCCGGCACCATCAAGTCGGTCACGGTCAACGGCCTGTTCTTCAACTCCACCGTGGCTGCGGGCGTGAATCCCGACGACCTGGCCAACCCCGCCAAGGGCGTCAGCCGCATCGAGAAGATGAAGATCAACGACAAGCTCAACACCAACCTGGGCGCGAGCGCGGTGTTGGCGCACACGTCGATCGACGCGAGTTTCCTCAAGTTCCTCACGGACAAGAGCATCGCCGGCGTGACGGCGAGCATTGTGACATACGCGGATCCGGCTGTGGGCGGCTTGCCGGAGTTCGGCCAGAACTCGACGTCGAAACAGCAGACGTATCCTTTGATCGGCACCATCGACGGTTTGAGCTTCAAGCTCACCGGCGCGGGCAAGGCGTACTACGACAGCGTCAACCACACGCTGATCCTGTGGGATACGACGTCGTCGAGCCAACTGACGATCACGGGCGACAACGGCGTCAACGAGTTGACGATCATCAGCCGGGACAACGCGGCCCTTGGCTCGCTGACGGCGGGCGCGAACGTGAATATCGAGCGGATCGAGATTGACGGCCTGGTCGGCAAATTGACGCTGGCCTCGGGCGTCACCGATACGCTGTACCTGCCGGGCGGCCTGAACGAAGGGAGGCTTCTCAGCCTGGCGCCGACGTCCACGTTTGGCGCCGTCGGCACGCTGGCGGTTGCCAACGGCACGGCCGCGGATCTGCTCGTCGACACGGTCAAGAATCTGACGGTCGGCGGCATGCGTCTGGACCTGGGCAAGGGCCAACTGGTCAACGACGGCAACGTCTTCAGCACCATGTTCTTCGAGACGGACGTGCTGTTCGGCGGCATTGAGAAGCTCGACGTCAAGGGCCTGCTCAACAGCGCCAACGTCTTCCGCGGCGAAGTGAAGACGGTGACGGCACTGGGCGGCGGTGTCAACGCGATGTTGACCCTCCTGGTGGGCACGCTGGACAAGATCAACAGCAACGCCAACACCAAGTTCGGCTTCACAGGCGACTGGGCCGGCGTGGTGGACATTCACAAGGGCCTGCTGAAAAACGCCTCCTTCGCCGGCGCGGTTGGCGGCGAGATTCACGCCGCTGGCGGGATCGGCAAGATCTCGGCGACTGGCGACATGACGGGCGTCATCGCCACGCGCGGCGACGTGGACAACATCAGCACGAAGGGCACGCTGCGAGGCCGTATCGGCGCGGCGGGCTCCGGCAAGACGGTGGACGTCGGCGCGATGGACGGTGCGTTGGTGAGTTTCGGCGGCAATTTGGACACGGTGAAGGTCGCCCGCGACATGGTCGACAGCATGATCCTGGCGGGCTTCGACGCCGGCAGCGCGGGCTACCAGCCGGGCGACAGCTTCTGGAATGCGGCCCAGTTGGACAGCCGAAGCACCAGTCCGGGCAATGCGGACAGGCCTTCGTCGGGCAGCATCAAGCAGGTCACGGTCGGCGGACGGATGGAACGTTCGTCGATCGGCGCGGGCGTCTCGCCGGGGAACGACGGGTTCCTGGGCAGCAACGACGACATGGTGTTCGGCATGGGCACGATCGGCAGGGTGCAGGTCAAGGGTTACATCACCGGATCGCTCAACCCCGCCGAACACTACGGTATCGTGGCCGCCAGCAACCTGCCGCAGGTCACGATGTACAATCAGCCCTTCACCGGGCTGGGCAACATGGTGGTCCAGTGGGTCTCCGGCATGGCCGGCCCCTTGCAGGTGGTCGACATCAGCGTGCGATACAACTCGGTGACCATCTACTTCAACCATCCGCTGGACATGTCGACGTTCGACTCGTCGTCGCTGCACGTGTTGATGGCGAACAATTCGTCGTTCATCGGCGCCACGGACATGATGTCGCTGTCGCACACGATATCGTACGACAACAGCCGCTACGCCGTGACCATCTCCATGGGCACGCAATGGTCGAATTACGGCGAGTGGATGCAGGTGACGGTGGACGACACGGTGCGGGATAACCGCAATAACCGACTGGACGGCGAGTTCCGCGGCGCGTTCCCGTCGGGCGACAGCAAGGCCGGCGGCGACTTTGTGTTCACCTACTTCATGGGCGACCTCCCCGGTGATTTCTACTACACAATCCCGACCATTCAGCCGGTTCTGGACGGCGGGCCGCTTGTCTTCTCCAGTACCTTTGCGTACTCGGGCGATGTGAGTATCCTCCACTTCTCCGCGGATGCGTGGACGTTCTTCTCGGCGAATCTGGTGGCCAACAGCAGTGCCTACCTGAGCATGGCGCTGTTCTATTATGATGCCGACGGCTTCGGCTACCACAAGCTGCTCACCCGGGTCGAAGCCAGCGACATGCCGGGCCAGTCGCTCTTCGCCGCGTTCGAACTGCCCGTGGCCGGCGACTACTACCTGGCGATCTGCATGCCGTCGGGTTTCGCGTCAACCATGTACACGCTGTCGATGACGCACGCCTCCAGCGACACGGAACTGGTGAACGCCCAACTGAACGGTGTGCTGCCTCGCGGCGCCCGCATCGCGTACGTGAGCAACGAGTTGAACGAGAACAACAACGAGCTTGGTTACAACGATCCCAAGCAGCTCGTGTACATTAACTTCACGGGCGGCGTGGCCACCAAATTCCTCGATTCGCACGGCTTCGACGCGGTCCCCGTGGGCGCGTTCAACCTGCGTGAGATTGACCCGACGCTGGCGAATCTGGAGAGCCAGATCATCAACGGCGGCGTGGTCAACGGCGTCGGCATCACCGGGATCATGGAGTACCTCCTGGAGATCTACCAGACGGTGCCCGCTTCGGTGCTTGGCATGGGCTGGAACGTCCAGCAGATCGTCACGGCGTTCGACTGGGACGCGTACGAGTCGGCCACGAACGGCCTGTTCTTCACGACGATCAATCCGGCGACGAAGGGGTACGATTCGGAGACGGAGTACACGACGATCTTCGTGGGCAACGCCAATACGATGCTGTTCGGCGGTTCGCTTCTGGGCATCGCCTGCCAGGTGGATCTGGCGAACATGGAAAAGGCGGACAACGCCATTGTGTTCTCGCAGATGTACGCCGGGTTCGCGACGGCTTCGACGGTGGCGGGCCGGTTGCAGCAGTACAGCTTTGCCCTGGCCAACTGCATCGCTCACGAACTGGGCCACACGCTGGGCCTGAACCATCAGCCGACGGTAGGCTACTACTACACCCTGATGCCGGACCTGTACGGCGGTGATTTGTGGGCCGACATGTTCGACATGGGCGCGCTGATGGCGTACCGTCCGATGTACGATGACATGTCGAGCCTGTCGTATCTGGGCACGGCGTATGCGGAACATTTCCGCGGCATGTACGGCTACGTGGGGTATGTCGACACGCTGACGCAGTTGACGTGGTGGCTGACGTAAGCGTTGGCCTATGACGGTTCACCAACGGGCGGGAGTCGCGCGGCGGCTCCTTGCCCGTTGTCGTTGCCATGGCGACAGGAGGTGTTTTCGCGTGAGCGCATGGTCTCCGAAAACTCGTTGCGGAGCGGACGTCGGATGACGCGGCGTCGTGTGTTCATTTCCTGTTATTTTCCGCGAAGCGTCGCATTGGAGGGCGTGGGCACGCTGGTGTGCGGATTTTCCCGTGCGTTTACCTGCGCGGGATGGGACGTGACGCTTCTGCTGCCGCAAGGCGAATACGCCGTTTCCGACGCGACGGTGGAGATGTATCGGCCGGGACTGTTCGGCGTGGCCGGGCTGCCGCGATATTACCGCGCGGTTGGCCGTCTCAGCGCGTTGGCGGACGTCACGCTGCTGGTGGAGAGCAGTCCGGCGTTGGGGGCGTCGGTGTCGTGCGTGGCGGACCTCGCTCGGGCGCGGGCGTTGTTTTATCTGCCGTTGCAGACGTCGTCGGTGTTGCGTGAGATCGGGCTGTCGAGGCAGGCGTTGGTGCACTGGGCGGGGATGCATCGGCTTTGGGCGCGGCGGATTGATTGGCGGGACAAGCATTGCGTCGTCGGCAGCGAGTTCCAGGTCCGGCAGATGCGAGCGTTACACTGCGGGCACGTGGATGTGCTGCCTGTCAGCGGCGTGTCGCGGGATGCGACGGTGCTTTCACGGTCGGCGGCGCGGCGGCGGCTTGGCTGGGACGATCAGCCGGTGGTGGGTTATCTGGGCCATTACTCGCGGGCCAAGGGCGTGGATGTGCTCGTCGAGGCGTTCGCGAAGGTTCGCGGGGCGGGCGTGCTGGCGTTGGCGCACAGCGGCCGGGGCGAACTCACGTCGCGAGGCCGGGCGGCGTTGGCGAGTCTGCGGGCACAAGGCCGTGTGAGAGAGTTGGGCGTGTGCGAGCCGCTGAATTTTCTTGCCGCGTGCGATGTGGTGGCGCTGCCGTACATTACCAGCAGCATTTGTCATCAGCCGCAGGTGCTGCTGGAATCGCTGGCAGCATCGACGGCGGTGGTCACGACCGCGTTGGGCGGGTTCGCGGAGTTGCTCTCACAAGGCCCGTGCGGCTGGGTGATCCGCCCCCGCGACGTTGACGCGTTGGCGTCGGCCCTGGCCGGGGCGCTGGCGGATCTTCCCGCACTGCACGCGACGGGCCAACGCGGGCGGACGGTGTTCGAAGCCTCCTGTGCTAGCGAACGCATGGTGGCGTATATGGATGAAATCGTAGCACGGGCGTCTCGCCCGTGAGTTTCACGGGCATCTTGCCCGTGTCTGGCGTTGCATGGGCGAGACGCCCATGCGACTCACGGGCGAGACGCCCGTGCTACGACGGAGACGCGATGACCCCATTGGATTCAGCGGCGATGCGGAAGCGACAGGCCTGGGCCGAGCGGTCCGGGACGCGGACGTACATTGCCGAAATGGGCCGCTATGCCCTGGCTCGCGACGAGGCGAATGTGCGGTCGCTGCTGGGGCGCGGGCCTGGGCGGCTGCTGGACCTGCCTTGCGGCACGGGGCGGTTTCTGGAGACGGCGAAGGCGTTGGGGTTCACGGTCACGGCGGCCGATTACAGCCCGACGATGCTGAGCGTCGCCCGGCAGCACGCGGGCGTGGAGTTTGTGGTGGCCGACGCGTTCGATCCGCCGTTCGCGCCCGAGACGTTCGACGCGATTCTCGTCATGCGGCTGCTGTTTCATTATGCCAATCCCGAGGCGATCGTATCGGCCCTGGCGCGGTGTTTAAAGCCCGGCGGGCGGATGGTCTTTGACACGCTGAATTGTTTTTCCACGCGTTGGCTGGCAAGCCGGGTGATCCAGGCGTTCCGCAGGGATCCGTCGCGGCGGCTGTATTTTGAGACGCGGACGTCGATGCAACGCAAGATCGAGCGGGCGGGCCTGCGCGTGACGGCGACGCGGACGGCGTATCTGTTGCCGACGCGGGCGTATCGCGGGCTGCCCCGCGCCGTGACGCGACCGATCGACCTGTTCGAACAACTCACGCCGCCCCCCATGCGAGTGATGACGTACTGGCAAGTCGAGAAACCCCGATGACGCAACACGCCGCCGAGTACCGCATGCTGGAGCATCGCGCCGCCTGGCTGACCGTTCTCGCCGGCGGATTCAACGCGTTTTTCGCGTTCATGACGTTCGGTTCGTCGCTGCTGATGCTGTACTTCATGAAACTCGACTTGCCGATGGACAAAATCGGCAGGCTGCTGTCGTTCTTCCCGTTCGCCGGCGTGATCGCGGTCGTGCTCGCGCCGCTGACGGCCCGCTTCGGCTACAAACGCACTTTCTGTCTGTTCTACGGCGTCCGCAAATTCGTGATCCTGGCCGCGTTAGCGACGCCTGTGATCATGGACCGTTTCGGCTTCGATGCCGGCGTCGCCTACGTCACCGTGGTGATCCTGCTGTTCACGCTCTGTCGCGCGATCGCCGAGACGGGGTACTATCCGTGGTCGCTGACGTTCGTGCCCAGCGAGGTCCGCGGGCGATACTCCGCCGCCACCAGCCTCGTGGGGTCGCTGGGAGGGCTGACGGCGCTGGTGATCGCCAACCAGGCCCTTCGCCGGTCCAGCGAATTGGGCGACTTCACGCTGCTGATCGGCGTCGGGGCGGTGGTGGGGGTTGTCGGCGTGGTGCTTCACGCGTTCGTGCCCGGCGGCGAGCCGATGCACCGCACCGTCCGCGTGGGAATGTACGTGCGGAAAATCCTCGCCGCCCTCGGACGCCGCGAGTTTCGGCGGTTTCTGCTGGCCGTCAGCCTGGCGACGATCAGCGCGGCGCCGATGGCATTCCTGCCCGCCTATCTGAAAAAAACCATCGCCATGCCCGACCAGGACATCGTGTTGATCAACATGGCCATGCTGGTGGGCGGCATCGCGGGGAGCGTGTTCTGGGGCCGCGTGGCCGATCGCCTCGGCGGTCGGCGGACGCAGATGCTCGGGCTGGTGCTCGGGTGCGTGTTCCCGATGTTCTGGCTGTTGCTGCCTCGCGGCGATGCGGGCGTGTACGCGGCGGCGAGTTTGTACGTGGGCGTCGCGATTGCGTTGTCGGGCGGAGCGATTGGGGTCGGCACGGCGGTCGGCAGCAGCAAACATTTATTTGGCCAATTGATCCCGCCGCGCCGCCGCGCGGAGTTCAGCGCTGCCTGGTACGCCAGCATCGGTTTGGCCGGCGGCGCCGGACCGCTGATCGTCGGCCATCTGCTCGTCGTCCTCGAACAGCGCCCGCTCGCGATAGCCGACGTGTCCGCCAGCCCGTTCGCGATCCTGTTCGCGGCCACGTCACTGCTCCAACTGGCCGCCGCAGCCATCTTGGCGACGGGCGGAGGAACCAAGCCAGTAGCCAATAGCCAGTAGCCAACAGGTATGGAAAAATAAGGGCGAAACGGCAATAAAAGCGGGAATGGCCACATCCGGAATTTTCGTCACGGCGGACGTTCACAACGGGCCGGGACTGTGCCCCGGCACCGCCGCGCGAGGCCAGGAAGGAAAATCGGTTGTTTTCCACGAAAAACCGACGGATCAATATTGGCCATAAAATCAGGTCACTCACGGGTAAAGAACGGAAAAACCCTTCATTTCTTTCTTGACCTTTTGCGAATCGGCGGTAGGGTAAACGGTTCGGAGAGGTCTTGCGACGGATTCAAAGGAGAACCCGATGCGTACATTCGTGGCATTGTCATTGGTGTTGGCGTTCGCCGTCCCCGCGATGGCGGGTGTGTTTACGTATACGATGGGGCCGCTCAACGTGGATTTGACGAAGCCGCAGAATGAATTGCGGTTTTCCAGCCCGTTCGAAGTGCCAGCGACGTTTACGTGCGGCGGCGAGAGTGTTGTGGCCTCACATCCCGGCGAGCCGGTGCAAAGCGGTCTGGGCGGCGCGGATTGGGTGGCCGGCTGGTTTTCGTTCTCCGGCGATGGTGACGACTGGACCGTGACCTGCACGACGGCGTTGTATATTGGGGATGCGAACAGCGATTTTTGGGTTGGCACGGTGATGGTGGGCGATTTCCAGTCGACGTCCGTCCGTTTTGCGGACGGCGTGATTACGATTGTCGGCGAGTTTACGGCCCGGCCTGGTCATGCCTCCATTTTCTGGAAGGACACGTTTGACGGCGACACGGACAGCATCGCCATCCCCGATTGGGATAGCTGGGAATCGGCCATCATGACGATTGAGATCACGCCGAATTTCTCTGGTGTGAACAGCGTAGGTGATTTTTTCGGAAACAATTTAGGTCAGGCTGGCAACTTGGCGAGCATTACGATCGTAAGTATTCCTGAGCCGGCGACGATGTGTTTGTTGGTCTTGGGCGGCGTGGCGCTGCTTCGCCGGCGGCGCGGGTAGTTCGGATACGGTTTCAGATACCTACGCGTACACCTTGACGTAAAACTGGCTTGCCTCTTTGCGCTGTAGAACGTCGTGCCATACACAACGTTCCACAGCGCAAAGAGGCAAGCCAGTTTTACGTCAAGGCGCGTGGTGTCGCCGTTCGGATTTATCTATCGTCCTCAACTCGCGTGGTGTCGCTCGTGGCTTTGAAATTGTGCGACTTTGTTGCTGATGACGCGGAGGGCTTCTTTGCCTTCGGGCGTTTGCGCCAGGCCTAGAAACTGGAAGCCCATGACGATGCCTTGGTCGTTTTCCTCGACGTGGCGGAACTGGGCGTCGGCGTAGACGGTGCCGTCGTCGCTGCCGAAGGCGATTCGCACGCCGATGTTTTCGCCGACGTCAAGCCGGGCAACGCGATCGGGCGGGCAGACCAGTTGGAACCCGCCGGCGCTGAGGTTGGTGATCCGGCCGGTCCAGACCGGCATCGAGGAGGGGCCTTGCGGCTCGGCGTTGCGACCGCCCATCCAGAACGACGCCCGCACGACGCGGTTGGCGGGAACGTCCACGCGAAGGAACGCACGACGCTGGAGCCGCTGCATCCGCGTGGGCAGGCACAGCGAAATCGCCTTCATCGTGACGTCGCCAAGCCGATGATCCACGATCCCCGCCACCGTGACGCTGACGAGATGCTTGTAATGCTTGAGTTTGAAACTCAAGCCCAGCTTCTCGGCGGGCGTGAATTCGTGCGGGGCGATGTTTGCCTCGGGCAGCGGCAGCTCGATCAGAAGGTGGGTGTCGGTCATGGCCAGCATGCGGCTGGGGTAATTCACCCACGCCCGGCTTTGCGGAATCGTAATGGTAGCCGGCACTTGTTTCTGCGTGGCCAACTTCAGCGCCTCGTCGATCTGTCGAATGCTCAACTCTTGAAGTTCGGACATCGTTTCTATCTCCTGTCCCTCCGTACGCGGCACATAGTGAAATTCGGCAAACACGGGGTTGTTCTTGAACAAGCATCCTTTGGGTGTGGCCAAATTTTTTTGTACGAGAAGAATTGCTGGTTTTGTTTTCACAAAAATCGACGATTCCTCTCGTGCGAGCAGAAAATTCAACCACACCTTCAGGGCTATCGCATCTAAATTCCCCGTTTTTTCGCGAAAAGGCTGTAGACTGTAGGCTGTAGGCTGTAGTCGCGGCAGTTTTTGCGACAACTTTTTCGACACGGCATGTCGCACCTACAGCCTACAGCCTACAGCCTAAAAACGGGACTTTTTAGATGCGATGGCCCTGGCCACACCTTTTGAATCATCCCGGAAAGCGATTTTTTGTCCGCGAACGACATTCTCTGGTATCATGAACAACTCGGTGGGGCGGTCTCCAGAAAACCCAATGATTTCGACGAAACACGCCGATAAACCGTATGAGGTCCGAGAGTCTGCCGTTGCTCCGAGAATTCTATGAAGAAAAAAGTCCGTAAGATCGCGATGCTGTCCGCCAAGCTGCTGTTGGCGGGCGGGTTGCTGGCGTGGGTGCTGTCGGGCGTGCATTGGAACGATTACGTCGCCGCGACGGACGCCGCCGGCAAGACGGCGACGTATGCCATTTCGCGGATTCAGGAGCACCCGGCCCTGACGATCGCGCATGGGGAATCCCAGTCGCACGGATCGCTTGTCGTGACGGAAGGTCGGCTGTGGTGGGCGTCGCAAAAAATCGTGAGGATCGCCGAGCTGGACTTCACGGACACGGTGAAAAAGAACGCGTTGTCCGAAGCGCGGGCACGAGGCGACGAGTCGGTGTCGCCGCCGTCGTTGCTGGAGGACGTCCGTCGGCGCGGCGTGCGGTCGGCGTTGGGGCAGATGAACATCCTGCTGCTGGTGTTGGCCTGCCTGGGTTTTCTCGGCTCGATTCTGGTCATCGCCGTGCGGTGGTGGTTCCTGTTGAGAATTCAGGACATCACGATTCGCCTGTGGGAGGCGGTTCGGCTGACGTTTCTGGGGCAGTTTTTCAATTACGTCATTCCGGGCTCGGTGGGCGGGGACCTGGTCAAGGCGTATTACGTCAGCAAGCACACGCCGCGCAAGGCGGCCGTGCTGGTGAGCGTATTTGTCGACCGCGTGCTGGGCTTGACCGAACTGGTGGTGCTTGGCGGCGTGATGTTGATTGTGATTGTGTGGGCGGGCATGAAGTCGTTTGACGACACGCTTCGATTGGCCGCGTATGTGCTGGGCGCGGTGTCGGTCCTGGTGATGGGGGCGTTTGTATTTCTGTTGAGTCCGCGATTCCGCAAGGCGTTGCGGCTGGAAAAACTGTATCAACGGCTGCCGATCGCGCATCACATCGCCGCCGCGGGCGAGGCGGCCACGCTGTACCGCAAGCGGCTGCCGGCGTTGGGCAAGGCCATTCTGTTCACCCTCGGGGCGCATGTGCTGGTGATTGGTGCGATCGCGCTGGTCGGGTTGAGTCTGAACATGGACGCCCCGTGGTATACGTATTTCGTGTATGTGCCGGTGATTTTCATTATCGCGGCGGTGCCGATCACGCCGGGCGCGGTCGGGGTGACGGAGTTGCTGTACCAGACGGCGTTTGCGTCGTCGAGTCCGAGCACGGTGATCGTGTTGGCGTTGCTGGCGAGGCTGATTCCGATGTTCTGGGGCCTGCCCGGCGCGATCGTCGCGGTCACCGGCACAAAACTTCCCAAGGCCAAGGAGATGGAAGCGGAGTTGAACGCCTGAAAAATCTCATTTTCGCCTCTTGGCAACAAACCCCTCGTCGCGGTACACTTTCCCTCTTTGCAACCAAGAGGATTCAGCCATGATCAAGCCCGCCGGCCAGAGTGAAACGATCGTTATTCTTGACTTCGGCAGCCAGTACGCCCAGCTGATCGCGCGTCGCGTTCGCGAGAACGGCGTGTACAGCGTGCTTGCCCGCCCGGACGTGTCGGCTGAGGAAATTCTCGCCCTGAACCCCAAGGGGCTGATTTTTTCCGGCGGGCCTTCGAGCGTGTACGACGCCGGCGCGCCGCGGTGCCGCAAGGAGGTTTTTGATCTTGGCTTGCCGATCCTGGGCATCTGCTACGGCATGCAGGTCGCGTGCGATCTGCTGGGCGGCAAGGTGCAGCCTGCCGACCCCGCGCGCGAGTACGGCCGCTGCCGGCTGACCGTCGCCGAGCACGACAAACTGCTCAAAAACATTCCGACGGAGACGACCGTCTGGATGAGCCACGCCGACCAGGTGAAGGTTCTCGGCGACCAGTTCGTGCCCCTCGCAGCCACGCCCACGTGTCCGATGGCGGCGATGCGTCACAAGACCCGCCCGATTTTCGGCGTGCAGTTTCACCCCGAGGTCACGCACACGCTGCATGGCGGCGAGATTTTCGCGAATTTCCTGTACGACATTTGCGGCTGCGCGGGGCTGTGGAAGATGGGGTCGTTCATCGACGAAGTGGTCGAGGACGTTCGCCGTCGCGTCGGGCCTGACGACCGCGTGATCTGCGGGCTCTCGGGCGGCGTGGACAGTTCCGTCGTGGCGGCCATGTTGCACAAGGCTATTCCCGACCGCCTGACGTGCATTTTCGTCGATCATGGCCTGCTTCGCGCCAACGAGCGTGAGTTTGTGGACGCGACGTTCCGCGAACATTTCAAGATCGACCTGCGCGTCGTGGACGCGACGGATTTGTTTCTGACGCGATTGGCGGGCGTGACCGAGCCGCAGGAAAAACGCAAAATTATCGGCCACACGTTTATCGACGTCTTCAAGCAGGAAGCGGCCACGGTGGCCAACGCCCGTTTCCTGGCCCAGGGCACGTTGTATCCCGACGTGATCGAGTCGGGTCAAAGTCTCGCCGGGCAGGCGGCGAATATCAAACTGCACCACAACGTCGGCGGGCTGCCGGAGCAACTGGGCTTCGACCTGATCGAGCCGCTCCGCGACCTGTTCAAGGACGAAGTCCGTGTGGTGGGCGAACTGCTGGGCCTGCCGGAGAAAATTGTTTGGCGTCACCCGTTCCCCGGCCCCGGCCTGGCGGTGCGGTGCCTCGGCGAAGTGACCCGCGACAAACTGGCCCTGCTCCGCAAGGCCGACACGATCCTGCTGGAGGAAATCACCGCCAACAACATGTATCGCAAGACGGCCCAGACGTTCGCGGTGCTGCTGCCGGTGCGCAGCGTCGGCGTGATGGGCGACGGCAGAACCTACGACTACGCGGTCGCCCTCCGCAGCGTCGACACCACCGACTTCATGACGGCCGACTGGTCGCGAATCCCCTACGAAATCCTCGCCACCATCAGCAGCCGCATCATCAACGAAGTCCGCGGCATCAACCGCGTGGTGTACGACATTTCCACCAAACCGCCGGCGACGATTGAGTGGGAGTAGCCTCCGATGGGGTTTTGCCCTCGTATAATGGAGTGAGCGGAAACCTGTGAGGGGTCGGAGGAGGGTGTCGGTATGGACGACGATATTCGCAATCCGGGGCGGCGTATGGAAGAGGATGCCCGTAATGCGGGACGGCGCATTGAGGGGGAGGTTCGCAATGCGGGGCGACGCGTCGAACACGGGCTGGAGCGGACCCGGGAGCGGGCCAGCGGCGCGGTGCGGAGCCTGTTCGCGATCGACGTGATCGCGATGGTGCTGGTGATCATCGGTGCGGTCACGCTGGGGCTGATCGGGCTGTTTCAGTGGAATCTGCTCCACGCGATTTTCGGGGCCGTGCCGTGGCTGGAGCGGCTGATTTATGTCGCCATCGGCGCGGGGGGCGTGTACACCGCGATCGTCACGCCGGTGCTGGTCCGGCTGCACCGCACATCCAGGCAGCCGACGGTCACACAACAGAGTCTGTGAGTGCGACGTGGATACGGCTTGCCGGTTTGCGTTGTAAGGCGTTCCAGTCGAGGAAGGTAGATCTGTCCATTTTCGCGAAGACCGAGCGGGATTGCGCGGATTGACGGATTAGAGGATTACCGTTCCAGTACGGCAATTCTGTAATCCTTCAATCCGTGTAATCCCGCTCGGTCTTCGCGAAGACGTGTAAACACAACGTTTTGCCGTGAGAAACGTTCACCAGCGTAAACCGGCAAGCCGTTGTGAAAGGTTTGGCAATTCGGTATGCTCTCTCTTGTCGCCCGTCGGGCGGTTGAGGGCATACGATTATGCGTGCAGCGGTGCTTGTCTTGGCGGTTGTTTTCTGCGGAATGCTTGGCGGATGCGGGATGTCGGAAGAGGCTGGCCAGCAATTGGCCGGCGCGAATGCGGCCTACTCCGCCGGCGATTACGCGGGCACGGTCCGCCAGGCGGATGCGTTCCTGGCCTTGCACAGCCGCTCCGGTGGCGCGGGGGAAGCGTATTATCTTCGTGGGGCCGCCCGATACAATCAGGCCAAGGCCCGCAGCGGCGGCGACTTGGAATATCTCGATCGCGACCTCTGCCAGCAGGCCAAGAGCGACCTTCAGCAGGCCATCGCCAAAAGCAACACGTCCGACCTCCGCGGCAAAGCGGGCCTGACGCTGGGGCACCTTTCGCATGACACGGACGACATTGACCTGGCCGAGCGGATGTACCGGCTGGCGATCGACGCCGTCGGCAAGGATCCGGTGATGGGGGCGGAGGCGTTGTATCGCCTCGGATGCGTGTTGCAGCGGCAGGGCAAGTGGCGGGACGCGGACGTGCGTTTTCAGAAGGTGATGTACGAGTTTCCGGGCGGTGAGCCGGCGCGGGCGGCGGCAGGCCGGGTTAACGCCAACGCGTGGACGGTTCAGGCGGGCGCGTTTGCCACGCGCGACAACGCCGACCGCGCCGCGGCATCGCTGACAGGCAAGGACGCCTCGCTGCCCGCCCGGACCGTGGCGATTCTCGACGGCCAGCCGCGATACGTCGTGCACGTCGGGCGATACGTGAAATACGAAGACGCCGACACGATGCGCCGCCGCGTGAGGGCGTTCCAGAGCGACGCATTTGTCACGGTGACGAAGTAGCGTGACGTCACAGCCCTGCCCATTGGCGGATGGGGTCTGTCGTCGGGATGGGGGCGAAGATCAGCCAGGCGATGTTCAGGCCGGTGACGATGTCGTATGCCCAGGTGGCGCGTGGGTATTTCCAGAGTTGGATTCGCAGCCAGAAGTTTCCTTTTCGCGGGTCGGTGATGGGTTGTTTTCCGTCGATGACGGCCTTGGTGTAGAAGACGCGTCGCAGGACGGTCAGCAGGGGGAGGAAGGCTTGCTGGACGAGCAGGGCGGGGATGTTGTGTGCGAAGGTTGCGATGAGGATGGCGGCGATGCGTTCGCCACGTTGCCAGTAGCCCACGGTGCATTCGGGGATGATGTCCTCGGCGCGTGCCCGGGTGTAGGCGATCATGTATCCGTTGAACATGGCCAGGGCGGCCATCAGGATGAAGCTGATGTTCGCGGGGGCGGCCCAGGCGTAGTAGACGGCGATTCCGGTGAAGACGACGAAATCGGCGAATCGGTCGAGGGTGCTGTCGAGGAACGCGCCAAATCGGCTGGTGAGGTTGCCGATGCGTGCGACCGCGCCGTCGAGCATGTCGCAGGCGGCCGACAGGAACATCAACGCCGCGGCCAGCAGGAGGTAGATGTTGGCCTCAGCAAGCGGCGTCCAGTTCCACGCCGGCCTGGCTGCTCCTGCGCCCAGCGCGTAGCAGACGCCGATGCCTGCGATAATCACCAGGCCTGCCAGGGAAAGCATATTCGGCGTGATGCCCACGCGCAGCAGCATGCGGGCGCAAAAATCCCGTGCGACGACAAACCCATGACCAATCGCGTTTCCGATCATGGGGACATGGTAGCACGGGGACGTTTTTTTTACCACAGAGGCACAGAGGATACGGAGAAAACGAGGTCGCAGGGTTTTGCGGCGCGTGGGTGAATGTGGCCTGTGGTTCGAGGGAGTCATTTTCGTTAGAGCGGTTCACGATTTGCTGTGGCTGCTGGCCTGCCTGCGGCGTCGCCAGGCGGCGTCGGCCTGCATCGCCGATGCGACGGCATCGGCTGCTTCGGCCTCCTGGCCTGGCTCGTCCTCGGCGACGGCCAACAGCGACAGCAAATCGTGAACCGCTCTAACTCGTTGACTCGTGAATTCGTGTGCAGATCCACGAGGTAACGAGTCAACGAATTCACGAGTCAACGAACGTCATCGTTCCCGGCTGATGCCTGGGTGTCGGACGTCTTTGCCCTGGCACATGTAGATGACGTCTTCGGCGATGTTTGTCGCGTGGTCGGCGATGCGTTCGAGGTGGCGGGCGATGAGGATGAGGGCCAGCGCCCGCTCGACGATCGTATCGGAGTTTTGTTTCATGATCGTCAGCAGGTGGTCTTTCACCTGGTCGCACAGGCGGTCGACGATGTCGTCCATCATGATGACGGTTTGGGCCAGCAGCGGGTCGGACTTCACCAGGGCCTGCATGGCCTTGTCGAGCATGTCGCGGGCGGTGCTGGCCATTTTGGGGATGTCGATCAGCGGCTTGACGGGCGGATGCTGTAGCAGGGTGCGTGTGTTCTGGGAGATATTGATGGCCAAATCGCCGATGCGTTCGAGTTCGCCGGTGATTCGCGTGCAGGCCATGAGGAACCGCAGGTCGGAGGCGACAGGCTGATACGTCGCCAGCAGCGCCAGGACGATCTCGTCAATCTCCAGTTGCATGCGATTGACGTCCTGTTCGTCGTTGGGCACGTCCTTGGCGATGGATTCGTCGCGTTCGACCAGGGCGGTGATGACCTGGTCGGTCATTTTGGCCGCCGCCGCCGCCATCATCAGCAGTTTGCTCTTGAGGTCGCCAAGTTCCTTGTCAAATTGTCGGGGATGGATGGTCATGGCACGTCCTTGTAACGGGAGCCGTTCTTCGCTTGCTCACGGTGCAATCATATCACGTTCGAGGGAGTAGTTTCGTGGCTTCGTTAACTCGTTAACTCGTTGACTGGTTTCTTGGCGAAACCACCAGTCAACGAGTTAACGAATCCACGAGTCAACGAAGCCGCGGCGTTTAACCGTAGCGTCCCGTTACATAATCTTCGGTTCTTTTGTCCTCTGGACTTGTGAAGATTTTGTTCGTGGCTGCGAATTCTACCAAAACCCCCAGGAGCATGAAGGCGGTGTGCTGCGAAATCCGGGCGGCCTGATGCATGTTGTGCGTGACGATCACGATGGTGTACTGGCTGGCCAACTCGCGCATGAGTTCTTCGATGTGCTCGGTGGCGATGGGGTCCAGGGCGGAGCAGGGTTCGTCCATGAGCAGGACTTCGGGTTCGACGGCCACCAGCCGCGAGATGCACAGCCGCTGCTGCTGTTCGGCGGAGAGTCCCAATGCGGGCGAGGCGAGGCGGTCCTTGAGGGTGTCCCAGAGGGCGCTGGCTTTGAGCGAGCGTTCGACGGCGGCGTCGAGATCGGCCTTTTTCGTGACGCCGTGCACTCGCATGCCGTAGACGACGTTATCGTACACCGACAGCGGAAAGGGGTTGGGCCTTTGAAACACCATGCCCACGCGTCGGCGGAGGCTCGTCAGCGGGATGCCGTCGTAGATGTCCTGGCCGTCGAGGAGAATATTCCCCTTCACGCGGCAGTAGGGCGTCAGATCGTTCATGCGGTTGAAGCACCGCAGCAGCGTGCTCTTGCCGCACCCGCTGGGGCCTATAATCGCCGTGATCGACCGCGACGGAATCGACACGCTCACATCCTTGAGCGCGTGAAACTTGTCGTAATGCAGGTCAAGGTGTTCGCTGCGGATCTTCTCTTGCGTTGCCGTGGTCGTTTCCATAAGTGCCGCCGTCTGTCAAAAAAGCCACTAGCCACAAGCCACCAGGTATGGCGGGGTTTGTTTTCACTCAGTCGATCCCTGTTTTGCCTGGAGGCATCGTTGTTTCCGCTGTCACTGTCTTATTAGCCAGAGCCGTTCCTTACCTTGTGGCTAGTGGCTGCCGTTCTCTGCTATCCAAAATGTCCCGTAATATACTGTCCCGTTCGGCCGTGTTCGGGGTTGGTGAACAGTTTGGCCGTCGGGCCTGCTTCGATCAGTTCGCCCATGAGGAAGAACGCGGTGCGGTCGCTGGCTCGGGCGGCCTGTTTGGTGTTGTTGGTCACGAGCACGATGGCGTATTTGCTTTTGAGTTCGGCCAAGGCTTCCTCGATGGAGGCGGTGGAGATCGGGTCCAGCCCGCTGCACGGTTCGTCGAGGAGGAGGATGTTCGGCTCGAGCGCGAGCACGCGCGCGATGCAGAGCCGCTGCTGCTGCCCGCCGGAGAGATTGGTGGCCAACTCGTCGAGGCGGTCTTTGACTTCCGTCCAGAGGCAGGCGGCCTCGAGCGACTCCTGCACGAGTTGCTCCAGTTTGCTTTTGGACCGCACGCCGTCCATACGGGGGCCGAAGGTGATGTTCTCGCGGATCGTCCACGGCAGGGGGGTTGGCACGGCGTATACCATGCCGACGGTCCGCCGCAGGGCGGGCACGCTGACGGTCGGGCCGTAAATGTCGTGCCCGTCCAGCAGGATCGTTCCCTCGCGGCGGAAACTCGACTCCAGGTCGGTCAGGCGGTTAAGACACCGCAGCAGGGTGCTCTTGCCGCTGCCGGCGGGCCCGATAATAGCCAGCCGCTCGTTGGGGAAAATGTCCAGGTTGATCCGCCGCAAGGCCGGGTACTCGCCAAGAAACGCGCTGAAGTCGCGCACGGCGACCTTGGGGGCGAGGGCCTTGGCTTTGGTGTTGTTGGGGTTGTGTAGTATGGTTGTCATCGGTTTCTCACCGGCTCTTGACGCTGAATCGCTGCATCAGCCAGTACGCCAGCAGGTTGATGGCCAGGATCGTCAGGACCAGGACGGTGGCGGTCGCGTAGGCTTTGTCCATGCTGATGCCCTCGCGGCTGAGGATGTAAAAATGCAGCGCCAGCGTGCGCGAGGAATCGAACATGGATTCGGGCATATTCAGCACCGAGCCTGCCGTCAGCATGACGGCGGCGGTTTCGGAAATGCTGCGTCCGATCGAGAGCACGACGCCCGTGCCGATGCCCGGCAACGCCCCGCGAAGCACGACCCGCGTGACCATCTGCCACCGCGTCGCGCCCAGGCCGAAACTCACGTCGCGATAACTCGCCGGCACCGCCCGGATGGCCTCCTCGCTGGTGCGGATAATGGTCGGCAAGACCATGATCGCCAAGGTCAACGCGCCGCTGAGGACGCTGATCCCCAGGCCGCATACGTCGACGAAAAAGACCCAGCCAAACAGGCCGAAAATGATCGACGGAATGCCCGCCAGGCAGTCGGCGCCGAACCGGATGGCGTGGGTGAATCGGCTTTCGCGCGTGTACTCGGTGAGATAGACGGCCGTGGCGACGCCGACGGGCGCGGCGATAACGACGGCCAGGCCGGCCACGAACACCGTGCCGACGATCATGGGAAAGATGCCCCCGTCGCGTCCCATGTTGGCGGGGCTTTTCGTGAGGAATTCCCACGTGATCAGGGGCAGTCCGTGGTAGAGGATGTAGGCGATGACGAACATCAGCACGCCCAGCGTCACCAGGGCCAGCGACCAGAGAAAGGTCACCGCCATCGCCTGGGTGTGGGCGGGTTTGACTTTCAGTATCATCACACACCCGCCTTTCGGCTACGGCGTCGCGAGACGGTCAGGGCGATGCTGTTGAGGATCATGATGATGACAAACAGAACCACGCCGGTGGCGAAGAGGGCTTGCCGGTGGTCGCCGGCGGCGTAGCCCATTTCCAGGGCGATGTTGCTGGTGAGGGTTCGTACGGGGTCGAGGATGCTTTGCGGGATGTCGATGGTGTTGCCCGCGACCATGATGACGGCCATCGTTTCGCCGACGGCCCTGCCCATGCCGAGGATGATGGCCGCCACCACGCCGCTGCGGGCGGCTTTGATGATGACCATGTGCGTGGTCTGCCAGGTGGTGGCCCCCAGGGCGATCGAGCCGTCGCGGTAGGATTTGGGCACCGACCGCAGGGCGTCGACGCTGATGCTTGTGACGGTCGGCAGCACCATCACGCCCAGCACCACCCCCGACGCCAGCACGCTCAACCCCCACCCGCCGAATACGTCGCGGATAAACGGCACCAAAATCACCACGCCGATGAAGCCGTACACTACCGACGGAATGCCCGCCAGCAGCTCGATACTCGGTTTGAGCACGGCGACCACGCGGGGCGGACAAAACTGCGTCAGGACGATGGCACAGCCCAGGCCGAGGAAACCGCCGATGAGCATCGCGACGACCGTGACCATCAGCGAGCCGACGATCATCGGCAGAATGCCGAAATGCGGCGGCGATTCGGTGGGATACCAGTCGCCCGAAAACAGAAACGAGCCCGCGCCGACCTTGGAGATGATCGGCAGGCCTTCCTTGAAGATAAACCCCGTGATGACGGCCAGGCTGGCGATGGCCGTCAGGGCCATCAGCATGAGCATGGCTCGGAGGGCGCGTTCTTTGAATCGTCCCCAGGCGGCCAATCCGCCGGTCCAACTGGGCGCGGCGGGGGCGGGTGTCGTGATTTCCGTGATGCCTGGTTGGGCCTGGTCGGGCGGCAAACCAGGCTCGGCGGGCGGTGCGTCGGGCTCGCTTGTCTGTTGTGAGGTCATCTAAATAAATTCTTCATGGATGGCCAATGAGTTCTTAACATATTGTGCAAAAAGTCGGCCTCGGATGACATAGGGAACTCGGGGAAAAACGAAAAAAGCGGTTAATTTTCCGTCGGCTCACCCGCCTCCGCCGGCGTCGTCGTTGCCCAGGGGAGTGGCTGTTGCTGTGTGGGAGACAGGCTGACAAGTCCTTCTCGTTCAAGCAGTTGCTGTCCGGCGTCGGAGAGGACGTATTCGGTGAATTCGCGGGCGATTTTCGGCACATTCGCGCCATTGCGGAAGGCAAAGATGAACGGACGTTTGAGCGGGTACGATCCGTCGCGGACGGCCTCCAGGGTCGGGGTGATTCCGTCGACGTCCAGGGCGGCCAGGCCTGAATCGTGCGTCACCAGCCCCAGCGACATATACCCGATGGTCGCCCGGTCGTTCCGCACGAGTTCCTTCACCGCGCCGTTGGATTCCTGCGTGACGGCCTTGGTGTAGATGCGGCCTTTGAATTGAATCAGCCTCAACTGGGCGGGGGCGTGGCCGTAGTCGCTGGCGTGTTCGGGGTGTTGCTTGATGTCCTTGATGCCCTCGTTCATGACGAGTTTGGCGAAGGCTTCGCGGGTGCCGCTGCCTTCTTCGCGGGTGATGACGTGAATGGTGCGGTCCTCGCCGCCGACGGCTTTCCAGTTGGTGATGTCTCCGGAAAAAATCAGGGCGATCTGCCAGCGGGTTAGTCCGTGCTTGAGGACGGGATTGCTCGGGTGGACGACGATGGCCAATCCGTCGTAGGCGATGATGACGGGGTCGCAACTGGCTTCGCTGGGATCGTCTTCTTTGAGGTCGCGCGAGCACATGCCGATGTCGGCGATGCCGTTATTGACGCCCTCAAGCCCCGCCTTCGAGCCGCCGCCCTGGACCTCGACATTTCGGCCTGTTGTCTGGGCGTTGAATTCCTGCGAAAGCATCTCCGCGAAGGGCTGAATGGACGTCGACCCCAGGACGTTGGTCGTGCCCTCCCGAGATCCCCGGCAGGCGGCGGTGAAACCCATCGTCACACAAAGCCACGCAATCAACATTATCGTTCGTACATCCATGCGCCAACCGTACTCGCAACGGCGAGGCGATGCAAGGGTTTCTTTTGTGGACAGAAAAGTCAACCGCCCCGCCCTCGCAGATCCTTATTCCTGCCGTGACTCGATCAGGCTTACGAATTCCTTCAGCGTGTCGAAATATTTCGTTCCCGCGACGAGCATGAGGTTGTTGTGGCCGGCGGATTCGACCCAGTAGAACTGTTTGGGTTCGTTGGCGGCGTGGAAGTTTTTTTCGGCGTGCCAGAAGGGCAGCAGGTTGTCCTGTCGGCCATGGATGAACAGCACGGGGCAGTGCACGTTGGGCAGTTTTTCGAGGTTTCGGTAGCGGTCGCGGGGGAAGATCGGCCAGCGCGTCGCCACGCGGAAGGCGGAGGTGAAACTGCTTTCGAGGATCAATCCGCCGACGGGTTTTCGCATGGCCAGGTCGGTGGCGGGCCCACTGCCGAGGGATCGTCCCAGCACGAGGATCCGGCTGGGTTCCACGCCCGCTTGCGTCACGAGGTAGTCGTACGCGGCGTCGATGTCGGCGTAGGTGGCCTCCTCGCTGGGCGAGCCTTCGCTCGTGCCGTAGCCGTGGTAGTCGTACGCCAGCACGTTGTACCCGGCCGAGTCGAACATGCGGTAGTAGGGCTCCATCTGCCCCATGTCCTCGCCGTTGCCGTGGCTGTAGAGGATCGTGTAGCGGGCGGCGGGGTTTTGCAGGTGCATGGCGGCGATTTTCGTGCCGTCGGCGGTGGTGAGTTTGAGAATCCCCTCGCCGTCGGAGTAACTCGCCGGTCGCGGCGGATGATACATGATCCGATTGATGCACCCTGTAGCCACGATCACTCCAAAAAGATACGCCCCGGCCAGCAGCACGCCCAGCCGGGCCAGTTGACGTGTAAACGTCATCTTCCGCCGAGGGGCCTTGCCGGTCGCGGCCGGGATGGCGTTTTTTGTCATCATGGGGGCATTGTATCATTTGCGTGGACACATGCCGTCGAATCTCGCGAAAAACGGGAACATTATGCGATGGCCCCGGGCTCTGGAGAAAAGACTCTTGAACCGCTCGCCGGTCGTTCGTATAACTCTCGTACGAAATTTTCGTAAAAAGAGATCATCGCGTGTCGAACTTTGAGGATGATCCCGTCGTATGTTGTGTATCCGCGCCGCTTTGCGTCCCGCTGTGTCCGTCCTGCGTCGTCCGTGAGGTTTGGCGGGCAGGCGTGGCGGCGTGGGCAGGTCGCGGAATTTGGTGTGCCTCTCTACGGAGCAATCGATGGCTCATGACATTATAAAGGACTCGGTGGAGGCCCAGACGCATCGGGCCAGCGCGTTTATTATTGCCATTTTGCTTGGCGGCGTGCTGGTGGTGCTCTCCTACATCGCGTTGTGGTTTGTCTTCCCCGAGTACACCGACGCCGACGGCAGCAACTTCTACAGCGACGTGCTGGCCCTGGCGGGCACCGTCCTGCTGGGCGCGCCCATTGTCGGGCACGCGTTCAAGCATTTGGCCAAGGGGCACATGCACATGGACGAACTGGTCGCGCTGGCGGTGATCGCTGCCGTCGCGACGGGCGACTACCAGACCGCCGGCGCGGTGGCGTTTTTCCTGCTGTTGGCCAACCTGATCGAGACGCGCACGGCCCTTGGCGCCCGCGCGAGCATCGAGAGCCTCATCCGTCTGACGCCCAAGAAGGCCCACCGCGTCCGGGACGACAAGGAAGAGTTGGTCGATCCGCGCGAGCTGAAGGCCAACGACATCGTTCGCGTGCGGCCTGGCGACAACGTGCCCGCCGACGGCGTGATTGTCAGCGGGGCCAGTTCGATCAATCAGGCGAATATCACGGGCGAGTCGCTGCCGGTGGACAAGGCCGTCGGCGACGAGGTGTTCAGCGGCACGAACAACCAGGCCGGCGCGATCGACGTCCGCGTCACGCGGGCCGGCGAGGACACCACGCTGGGCAAGGTGAAGAATCTCATTCTCCAGGCCCAGTCGAGCAAAATCCCGGTCATGCGGATGATCGACCGTTACGCGGCCTGGTATACGCCGACGATTTTGATGCTGGCGGGCGCGGTGTTGTTTTTCACGCGGGAGGCCGACGGCATGAACCGCGCGGTGACGATGCTGGTGCTGGCCTGTCCGTGCGCGTTGATTCTGGCGGTGCCGACGGCGATCGTGGCGGCGCTGAGTTGCGCGGCCCGGCTGGGCATTTATATCAAGGACGTCTCCGCGTTGGAGACGGCGAAGAATTTGACGGGGTTCGTGTTCGACAAGACCGGCACGTTGACGACGGGGCAGTTGAGCGTGACGCAGATGAAGCCCGCCCCCGGCGTGGACGGGGCGGATTTGTTGTCGGCGGCGGCCAGTGCGGAGCAGATGTCCAAGCACCCGGTGGCCAGGGCGGTGGTGGCGGTGGCGGAGAAGGCCCGCATTTCGCTGGGGAAACCGAAGGATTTCGAGGAAATTTCAGGCCGAGGCGTGCGGGCCAGCGTGGACGGCTCGACGGTGATGGTCGGTCGGGCGACGTGGCTGGCGGAGCAGGGCGTGGACATGTCGCCGATGAACGACCCGCGATTCGCCGAGCCCGAAGGCGTCTCGACGCTGTACGTCGTGCGCGACGGGATGCTCTTGGGCTGGATCGGCCTGGAGGACCGCACGCGCGGCGAAGCCCGTCACGCGCTGGACGAGCTGCGCGGGGTCGGCATGAAGGATCTGGTGATGGTGACAGGCGACCGCTGGAGCGTTGCCCGCCGCGTCGCGCGGGAGATGGGCTGCACCGAGGTGCAGGCCGAGGTCTTGCCCGCGGACAAGCTCGAGCTGGTGGCGGCGATGAAGCGTCGCGGCCACAAGGTGGCGGTGGTGGGCGACGGCGTGAACGACGCGCCGGCCTTGGCGGCGGGCGATCTGTCCATCGCGATGGGCGCCGCCGGCAGTGACGTGGCCATCAATTCCGCCGCGATTGCCCTGATGAACAACGACCTCCGCCGTCTGCCGTTTTTGATCAAGCTCTCCCGCCGGACGATGAAGGTGATTCACCAGAATCTGATTTTCGGCGTGGTGTTCATTGTGCTTGGCCAGGTGGCCGCCGCGAGCGGATTGATGAAAATTCCGATCGTCGGCGCGGTGCTGCACATGCTGGCGGCAACGTTCGTGATCTTCAACTCCGCCCGCTTGGTCCGCTTCGGCGACGAGGAAGACCTGGCGCAGGGCCAGGCCGAAACGGCGCCGGCGCCCAGGGCGAGAGTGGAAGTGGTGGCGGTGGAAGCGGCAGCCACAAGCCACTAGCCACAAGGTAAGGCACGTCGGTGGCGAAGTGAGAGCGTTGATTCGTTAACTCGTTACTTCGTTGCTCGTGGTTGGTGAATGGAAGTGTTTGTTCGATGAGACGGTCGCATGGTTGACGTGAATAACAACAGATTGGCCTTCCCGGTCTCGTGCCGGAGTGCCGGTACACAGCCGCGAAGCGGCGTTGTATATAGCCCAGGGCGAGCCGTACCCGGCGAGCCCTGGGGTAGCGGCCCCAACGAAATGAAGCCCCGGAGGGGCGTCTTGTTGTTCCACGCGTTCAGGCGTTCGCACTACGATACGACGCCCCTTCGGGGCTTGGATGGTATAGAGCAGCCTGTCCCAGGGTTCGCGGAGTACCGCTCACCCTGGGCTGTAGATGACGCCCCTTCGGGGCTGTGTGCCGGCACTCCGGCGCGAGACCGGGAAGGCCAGTCTGTTATTTCCCGCGATTACAAAGAAATAAAAGTAACCGAAGTGACTAGAGAAATCAGTGTAACGCTGTTTGCGACTGGCCTTGCCATACCTGGTGGCTTGTGGCTAGTGGCTTGTGGCTTGGGTGCGTAATGATTCGATTCCTGTCCATCACGCATAACACGTTCATCCAGACGATCCGCCAGCCGATCTACGTCGTCGTGATCCTGGTTGTATTCGCGGTGCTCGCGTTGACGCTGCCGCTGGCGGGGTGGACGGTTTCGACGGACTATCACGCCACCGACCAGTTGTTCCTGGAGGTGCTGGGGCTGGCGAATCTCGGGGCGGCGGGGCTGCTGCTGGCGGCCTTCAGCGCGTCCAGCGTGCTGGCCAGGGAGATCGAGGAACGCACCGCGCTGACGGTGATTGCCAAGCCGGTGGCCCGGTCGACGTTTGTGCTGGGCAAGTTCGCTGGCGTGGCCGGGGCCGTCGCGATCGGGTTTTATCTGTGTTCGATCGTTTTCCTGCTGACGATCCGTCACAAGGTGATGTCGGCGGCGTCGGATTCGTTCGATTGGCCGGTGATCGTGATGGGGGTGTCGGCGCTGCTGTTGACGACGGCCGTCGCCATCGCGGGCAACCTGGTGTTCGGATGGCACATGACGTCCACGGCCGTCTGGTCGGGGCTGGCGTTTTTCACGGCGGCGTTTATGGTGGTGCTGTTTGTTGGCAAGGGGTGGGTGGCCGTGGTGCCGGGGTACGACGTGGTGCCCAATCCATTTCGCCCCGAGTCGCCGGTGATTACGGGCAAGCTTGTGACGGCGGTGGGGTTGATTTTCCTGGCCGTGATGGTGTTGACGGCGGTCGCGGTGGCGGCGAGCACGCGCATGGGCATGTTGATGACGCTGCTGACGTGCGGCGCGGTGTTTGTTCTGGGCGGCATGCATCCGAAGTTCCAGGTGTTGGCCCAGAGCGTGCCGGCGGTTCACGCGTTGACGTTCGCGCTGCCGAATCTGACGTATTTCTTCGCCGTGGATGCGATGGCCGATCCGAAGGTGAGCATTCCGCTGTCGGTGGTCGGTTGGTACGTGTTGTACGCGGCGGTGTACATCGCGGGCGTGCTGGCGGCGGGGATCGCGTTGTTCCAGACACGCGAATTGTCGAATCAGGAGGGCGGTTCGTCGCTGTCGGGGGCGATGGGCGTGCTGGCCTGGGCGGGCAGGGTCGAGGCGGCCGTGCTGGTCGTCGCGGGCGTGTGCGTGCTGTCGACGCTGTTTCGCGCCGGGTTGTCGGCGGCGACGACGGGTCTGCCGCTGCTGCTGGCGGGCGTGGGCTTGTGGCTGTTATGGGGTTTCTTCGCGCGAGGCCGACGGTGGGGGTTCGGACTGGTCGGCCTGCGTTTCGTGGCGCAATTGGCGTACGGCGTGCTGGGGTTGTACCTCATCACGCTTCGGCCCGACCTTGGCGCCAACACGACCGGATATCTTTTCGTGGGAGCGGTTCTTGCCGGAGTCGCCCTGTTGATCCTGGCGCTGCCGCACACGCGCCAGCATTTTGGATGGGTTCGATCAAACAAAACGCGTCAGGCCCTGCCCATGGCCGTGCACGGGCCCTCGCACGCCGCGGTGAGCCATCATGAGTGAACATCCTCTGCAAACACAACAACCCGCCAGTGATCCCCTCGACGTCGTCAGTCAGCGTCGCGGCAAGCATATCGCCATTGCCGGCTTCGTCGTGCAACTGGCCCTTAGCGGCGTGCTGCTGGTGATCTGGAAGCTGACGGATTCGCTTTCGGCGATGTCGCTGGGCTGGCTGATGATCAGCGGCAGCCCGCTGTGGCTGATGAGCGCCGTGCTGTTCTATGTCCGCCAGTTGGCCTGCCAGGAGACGCTCGAACTGGAGCAGATTTCCCGCCAGGCCGCCGCGGGGTCGATCTTCGAGGCCAACGACATTTCGCTCCGCCCGGCCGCGAGCCGCGTGGCGTTCGTCCTGCGGTGGGTCGTGCCGATTTTCTCGCTGGCGCTGGCGTTGTACCTCGTGGGCGCGGGGCTGATGATGATTCGCTCGGCCTGGCTCAGCGGGGCCGACGGCGAGCTGCCGATTTCGCAGGCGATGGCGTCGCAACTGACGATCTTCATTTTCGCGACGGTGGGCGTGGGTTTCGCGGCCTTTTTGTTCTCCCGCTATGCCACCGGGCTGGGCAGTCAACAAACCTATCGGCCGCTGCGGGCCACCGGAAGTTACCTGCTGGTGTGTGTGCTGGGCAGCCTGGTGCTGGCGGTGGCGCTGATGTTGGCGTACGGCAAGTATTATGCGTTCGATCGATATTTCGCGTTGGCGTTGCCGGCGGCGGCGATGATTGTTGCCGTGGAAATGATCTTCAACTTCGTGCTGGACATTTATCGGCCTCGCGTTCGCGGGCAGGAGGCCAGGCTCGCGTACGACAGCCGGCTGTTGAATCTGCTCGCCGAGCCAGGCCGGGTCGGGCACGGCATGGCGGAGGCGTTGAATTACCAGTTCGGTTTTGAGGTCTCCAAGACGTGGTTTTACCAGTTGTTGTCGCGGGCGTTGGCGCCGCTGATGCTGGCGGCGGTGCTGATCATGGTGCTCCTGACGAGCGTGGTGATCGTGCCGGAGGGCGACCAGGCCGTCGTCTTCGTCATGGGCAAGGCCAAGCCCGAGACGCTCAAATCGGGGCTTCGCGTCAAGCTTCCCTGGCCGCTCGCGACCGCCGAAATCATCGACACCAGCGCCATTCACGAAATCCTCCTTGGCACCGGCGCGGCCCGGACCAGCGAGGACATCGAGAAGAACTACATCACCAGCCCCGCCACCGGGCGGAAGGAAGTGCAGCTCTGGACCACCGAACACGGCACGCAGGCGGAGAATGATTTCCTGGTGGCCGTGCCGGCGTCGCGGGACAATCCCGCCGCCGTCAACGTCATCAAGCTGGTGACGTGCGTGCAGTACGTCATCGACGATCCGTTCAAGTATTCGTACACGTACGACGACGCGCGGGCGCTGCTCGAGTCGGTGGCATACCAGGAGATGGTCCGCTACCTTGCCAGTGCCACGTTGCTGGAGGAGGACGGCACGCATCCGGGCCGGCCTCAGGCGATCATGACGACGGGTCGGCAGGCGGCGGCGGTGGCGTTGATGGAACGCATTCGCGGCCGCGTCGGGCCCGCCGGACTGGACCTGGGCGTGGCGATCGTGAACGTGGATTTCCAGTCGGTTCACCCGCCCGCGTCGGCGGCGGAGGCGTTCGAGAAGGTGCTCGCCGCCGAGCGAGGCCGCGACGTGCAGCGGTACGAGGCGCAGAAGCAGGCGAATCTCATTTTGGCGCAGGTGGCGGGCACGCCGTCGGCGGCGTTGAGGCTGGCGTTCGCGATCGACCGCTATCAGAACCTCGAATCGCTGTCGCTGTCGCGTGAGGCGAATCTGGCCAAGCAGGTCGACACGTATCTCAAGCGGGCCTTGGATGACCTGGCCACGCTGCGTGAGGAGATTGAACGGGACGAGCTTTCGGGCAAGGCGTACACGGTGGCGCGTGTGGCGGAGGAGCAGGCGGCGGGCGAGTCGGTGGACATCGCCGACGCCGGCGACGCGCTGGCGGACAAGCGGCTGCTTCGCGAGGAGTACCGCCAGTACATCGCGACGTTGCAGGCCCTCAAGGCCGACCCGGCCTCGGTGGATTTGGCCAAGGCCCTCGACGACGCCAGTCGGCAGGCGAATGAATTGTTCGCCAAGGCGCAGGGCGAGCCGGCGCGTCTGTTGGCCGAGGCCCGCGCCGACCGGTGGTCGCGCGTGATGGCCGAACGGGCGCGAGCGGAGACGTTCGACCGCGAGTTGGCCGCCTTCGAGGCCGCCCCGCAGCTGTACGTCTTCGACCGCTGGATGGACGTCATGGACCAGACGCTTCCGGACATCACCAAAAAGATCATCGCGGCCCCGCGACATTTCTATGAAGTTTGGTACGACCAAAGTCGCGGCGCCGGGGCCATGCAGGGCGCGCTGGAAGATCGGTAACGAGAACGTAGCATGGGCGTCCCGCCCATGCGTTCCACGGGCGTCTCGCCCGTGGTGAGGTTGGCTGGATGTTTTGTACGGTGGATTGTTGACGCCCACACAGATGTGACGTTGAGTCGGCGTGTGGTGTGGACGTGTTGCCTGTCGTTACGGTTGCATGGGCGAGACGCCCATGCGACTCACGGGCAAGATGCCCGTGCTACGGTTTGAACAGCCTGATAACGAGGAAATGATTGATATGAAAAAGCACAAGGTAATTTTCGTGATGGCGGTGCTGTTGGTGGCGGTGTTGTTGGCCAACACGGTGATGTTCGCGGTGGACGAGAAGCGCGACATCGTGTTGCTGGCGACGTTCAATTCCATCGGCGAGCCGATCTGGGGCAACCGCGACGATGCCGCCGGGCTGCATTTCAAGGCCCCCTGGCCGATCCAGAAGGTCGTCCGCTACGACAGCCGCCAGATGGTCTTCGAGGACGCCCTCCAGGAGGTCGCCACCGCCGACAAACAGAACGTGCTCGTCATGATGTTCTGTGCGTGGCGGATCGACGACCCGGCCTTGTTCTACCGGGACGTCAAGACCGAGACCAACGCCGAGAAGAGTCTCCAGGACCGCCTGCGATCGACCAAGGCCGACGTGATTGCCCGCCGCGCGTTGAGCGACCTGGTCAACACCGACCCGGCCCGCATGAAGCTCGAGGACATCGAGGTGGAGATTCGCAAGGAACTGACCGTTTTCGCCAAGAAACGCGGTATCGAGATCACGCAGTTGGGCATCAAGCAGTTGGGGCTGTCGGCCCGCGTGAGCGAGACGGTCATCGAGTCGCAGATCAAGGAGCGCGAGCAGGAGGCCCAGACGTACCGGACCGCCGGCGAGGCGACCGCGACGGCGATCGTCGGGCGCGCCCGCGCCGCCAGCGACACGATCCTCGCCTTCGCCAAGCGTGACGCGGCCATCATCAAAACCGAGGGCGTCCGTGACGCCGCAACATCCTATGAAGCCTTCAGCAAGCACGAAAAACTCAGCATGTACCTGCGCCTGCTGGAGACCATCCAGAACGGATTCACCCGCAACACGGAAATCCTGCTGGACTTGACCAACCCCACCCTCGTCCCGCTGCCGCCGAGCATGGAAAGCCTCGGCATCCCTCGCGAGAGACCCATGAGCGGCGGGGGGACGGCGGCGGCGAAGTGAGGAAGAAGCCAGTAGCCAATAGCCAATAGGTAAGGAACGTTGGTGGCCACGGCAAAAATGAGATGTGTTGGCTTGACGATGCGGTGCGACATGTGGAATGAGATGCGAAAAATGCAAACGAGGATTTGCCCGGAACCAGTGTGATGCTGTATACGCCAAATCCTGCCATACCTGATGGCTATTGGCTACTGGCTATTGGCTGAGGAGATAGATGATGGCTGACCATAATCACAAACACGATCACGATAACCACGAGCACGGCCCGGCATGTAATCATGGGCACGATCACGACCACGAACCTGGCGTAGGATGTTGTGCCCACGGGCACGGGGTTGTGGACGACGGGCCTTTGGATACGTCGAACATGGACGTGGCCAGCCGGAGTTTGGCCGACGCGTTGCGGCTGAGTTTCCGCGTGCTGTCGGTGCTCATGATTGGCGTGCTGATCGCGTTCGCGGTGAGCGGGTTTTCGTTCGTCGACAGCGGGCAGGTGGGCGTGAAGAAAGTCTTCGGCCGCGTGACGGGCACCAGCCCGGCCGGCGGCGGACTGACGTACACCTGGCCGTATCCGGTGGGCGACATCGAACTGGTCGACGTCCGTGAGCGGCAGTTGCAGATCAAGGATTTCTGGATGCTCGAAAGTGCCGCCGACGTCGGCAAGGACGTCTCGCAACGCACGACGATGTCGAAGGGCCTGCAGCCCGTGCTCGACGGCGCGCTCTTCACGGGCGACCGCAACCTGATTCATGCCCGCATCGACTGCCGCTACCGCGTGACGGACCCCGTGACGTACCTCGCCCAGATCGCGCAGGTCAAGAGCAGCGATATCCTGGCTGAACGCGATCGCGATAAGGCGCTGGAGGAAGTGGTTCGCATGGCCGTCTGCCGGGCGGCCATTCGGTCGGCGGCGGAGCGGACCGCGCAGCATCTCAAGACGTACAAGAACCATTTCGAGGAAGTGGTTCGCGTGTCGGCCCAGCGGGAATTGGACGCGATGCTCGGTGGCGCGGGGGCGTCGCAGGTGGTGGTGCTCAACACGTTGTTGATGGACGTTGAGTGGCCTGTGCAGGCCCAGCCGGCGTACGTGGCCGCCGACCAGGCGCGGAAGAATTTCCAGACCCGCAAGAACGACGCGATTCGTCAGGCCCGCGAGGTGCTCAATCAGACCGCCGGCGAGGAGTACGCCAGGTTGGTCGGTGTGCCCTGGCAGGACGACGTGCCCGAGGTCGGCAGCGACACCAATCTTATTGGGCAGTATCAGTGGCTTCGCGAGGAGGCCAATCGCAAGCTGGCCCTGGCGGCGAAGGAAGACAGGATCGAGAAGGGTTCCGCCCGCGCCGCCGAACTGCGGGCCGAGGCCGACGAACTCGAGTCCAAGGCGTTGATCGCGCTGGAACGCGTCGGCGACGAACTGACCTCCGGCCGCGTGAAGGGCAAGGCCAGCGAAATCCTCGCCAAGGCCCGCGCGGAGTCGATGGATTACATCCTGGCCATGAAGGCCAGGGAGGACCGCCTGACGCAACTGCTGCCGGAGTACGAGAAATCGCCCGAGATGCTGATGGACCGTCTGTGGCGCGAAACGTGGGACCAGGTGCAGGGGTCGCCGATGGTGCTGCGGCGATTCATACCGTTCGCGGACGGCCCCCGCACGGTGATCCAGCTTGGCCCGAACCCCGACCATATTAAGGCGTACAACAAGGCGCACGCGGACTGGCTCAAGGGCGAAGCCGCCCGCAAAGCCAAAACGGAATTACCGCCGGCGCCGTGAGACGGCCGATAGTCGAAAGTCTTTTTTTGCCACAGAGACACAGAGGACGCAGAGATTCTCTGTGTCACTCTCTGAGTTCTCTGTGCCTCTGTGGTAAAAAACGCAACGAGGAAAACCGATGCCCGCCGTTATCGAAGCTTTGAACGTGACGAAAACTTTCCGCGACTTCTGGCTGCGCGAGAAGGTCACCGCCGTCAATGCGCTGGACCTGACCGTCGAGCCGAGGCAAGTGTTTGGCCTGCTCGGTCCCAACGGGTCGGGAAAGAGCACGACCATCAAGATGATGCTCGGCCTGCTGTTTCCCACGCGCGGACGCATCAGCGTGTTCGGCAAGCTGCCCACGGACGTGGCCGTCAAAAACCGCATCGGCTTTCTGCCGGAGGAATCGTACCTCTATCCGTTCCTGGACGCCCGCGAGACGCTGGATTATTACGGACGGCTGTTTCATCTGCCGCGAGCCGACCGCCGCCGCCGCATCGAGATGCTGCTGGAAATGGTCGGGCTTTCGAGCGTGGCGTACCGCCGCGTGGGCGAGTATTCCAAGGGCATGCAGCGGCGGATCGGGCTGGCGCAGGCGCTGATCAACGATCCCGACCTGCTGATTCTCGACGAGCCGACCAGCGGCATGGATCCGATCGGCACGCGGCAGTTCAAGGATTTGATTCAGACGCTGGCCCTTCGCGGCAAGACGATCGTGCTGTCGAGCCACCTGCTCGGCGACGTCGAAGACGTGTGCGACCAGGTGTGCATCCTCTACGGCGGGCGGAAGCGGGCGCTGGGGCGGGTCGACGAACTGCTGGCCAAGACCGACGCGATGGAACTCACCGTCGACACGATCGACGAGGCGACGATGGCGCAGATCGAAGCGGTGTTGGCCAAGCAGGGCAAGGCCGTCCGCGGCGTCAAGCCGCCTCGTGACCGGCTGGAAGATCTGTTCCTGCGGATCGTTCGCGAGGCGCAGGCGCAGAAGGTGTCGACGGGCGGCGCGATGGCCGGCGGGGCGGTGGCGGAATTTTTGCGTGTCGGCGGCGGATCGCGGTCGGTGATCGACGAGCTGGTCCAGTCGGCGGATTCCGACGCGCCGAAAACCGAGCCGGTGCACGTGTCGGCGGCGACGGAGTCGTCGTCGATTGAGCGGGATGTGTTGCGGCAGTTGGAAAACGCCGACACCGCGCCAGCGGAGGTATCTATCGTATCCACGAGCAAGCCTGCTACGGGAGATTCACGCGGGCAAGATGCCCGCGCCACGTTGCCGGCGGCTTCGCCGTCCGCCAAGGCGCCCGCCAAGCCGGCGCCCGCGCCGCAGAAGGATGCCGACCGGTCCGTGATTGATTCGCTGCTGTCGCGTGACCAGGAGAAGGGCCAATGACCAACGTCTGGGCCGTCACGAGAGCGACGTTCATCCAAAGCCTCCGCTCCAAGGTCGGGCTGGCGGCGATGATTCTGTTGGCCGTCCTGCTGCTGGCGGCGCCGATGATGGTCAACAACGGCGCCGCTCCGCTGGCCGACCGCATCCGCACGTTTCTCTCCTACAGCCTCGGACTTACGGGCGTCATCCTGGCCGTCATCACGATTTTCCTCGGCACGACCTTTCTCTGCGCCGACGTGCGGCAGAAACAGATTTTCATCCTCGCCGCCAAGCCCGTGGCCCGGTGGCAGTATGTTGTGGGACGCTGGCTGGGCGTCGTCCTGTTGAACGTGGTGCTGCTGGCGATCGCCGGCGCCGGCGTGTACGCGGGAGCGCAATACCTCCGCAGCCAGCCGGCCCTGAGCCCCACCGACCGCCGCGCCGTCGAGACGGAAGTGTTCACCGCCCGTCGGCAGATCGCGCCCGATTTCTCTCGCGACGACGAGTACGTCCTTGCCACCATCGAAGGCGAGATCGAGCGGCTCCGCAGGGAGCACGCGCTGGAGGACGTGATTGCCGGCTATCTGCCTCGCGCGGGCGGAAACCGCGAGGAGGCGTTCAACCTCGTCAAGCAGGAACTCGCGAAGATGGCGCAGGACTCGAAGCAGTCCTTCCGGCCTGGCGGGGGCAGGGCGTATGTTTTCCGCGACGTCCAGGTTGCAGGGATGACCCGCACGGCGTCGGCGACGGTGGACAAGCTCGCCGCCGAAGAACGCACGCTGTTCCTGGAGATTTCCGACTCGCTGGCCTCCGAACTGCTGCCGGGCAGGCCCGTGAATGTCAACGGGGCGCTGTCGCGCGTGCAGGAGGTGGTCGACAAGGGCGTGGTCCGTTCCGCGCTGGCGATGGTGAATACCGCCGACACGGGCAAACGTCAATTGCTGCTGGAGGCCCCCGCGCATGTGCTCGCGGAGTTCAAGCCGGACATGACGGTGAACATCCAGGAGGCCCCGTCGCGCGTGGTGAGCGTCGGCGGCACCCGGCTGCGGGTTGAGGTGGAGAAGGATTCGTTCGCCGACAAGGGCCTGGCCAATCTCAAGCGCGGCGACTACGTGGCGGTGGCGGTGGAGTTGAATTACAGCCGGCTTGAGGTCGAGGTGACGGAGTCGGCGTTTTTCAGCCAGGGGCTTGGCCGCCTCAGGGAAGGCGACCGCGTGGAGATCGCGATGGAGCCGATGATGGAGCTGAGTTACAAGCTCACGGCCGGCTCGTCGGTGCCCAGCGGGCAGACCGTCAGGAGCCTGTGGGACATCGGGCCGTTGAATACCGAGAACAGTCAGCGGGTGTATGAACGGATTCCGCAGAATGACGTGCCCAGCCGGAACGTGCGTGTGCTCGCGTCAGGCCGGTGCGTGGACAACGAGGGCGCGGTCGTCGCGGTGTTCATTAACGTCAATACGGGCGAGGGCGGCGGGCCTGTCACGTCGATCACGATCGCGCCGGGTGACATTTCGCTGCTGTACCCGGTGGGGTCGTTCGGGCCGAACCTGGCCTGGGCGCTGGTCACGATATTGGTGCAGTTGGCGTTCATCGCGGCGGTGGGCGTGCTGACGGCGACGTTTTTGTCGTTCCCGGTGGCGGTGCTGACGTCGGGCGCGCTGGTGCTGTTCGCGCTCATGATGGGCTACATCACCGACGCGGTGGGCTTCATGCCTTCCGAAGGCGCCAACTACGGCATGAAGGGCATCGTCTGGCTGTTGTCGCTGGTGCTGCCGAATCTCAGTGATTTGTCGCCGGCCCAGGACATCGTCAACGGCGTGGAGGTGGCGACGTTCACGGGCGGCTGGCGAAACATGGCGATGCGTCCCGGCCTGGACACGTTCTGGCAGGCGATGAAAACATTGCAAGCCCCGCTGTCGACGCTGATCGTGCTGGCGATCGGCTGTGCGATTTTCACGAAGCGGGAGCTGGCGAGAGTGCAGGTGTAACGGCAGCCAACCAGCCACCAGCCACAAGCCACAAGGTAAGGAACGCACAGGGCGAAAAAGACAATGATAGCGGAAATAACGATGCCTGTGACAACATCAGGATCGGCTGATATAGCAACCGAACGACGAATACCTTGTGGCGTGTGGCTAGTGGCTTGTGGCTGGTTTGGAGAATAAATGTCCATAAGCCCAACCAGACTTCGACAACTCGTATTCCTCGCCGCGGCTCTTGTGCTGCTGGGGTGCGGTTTTGCCATGCAGGGTTCGCTCAACGAGGTGACGGAGGCACACCAGATGGTGATGCCCGACAACGTCGTTCAGGAGAATCATCCCGAGCTGGTGCTGCTGGAAACCATGCCCGGCGGGCTGCGGGCGATCGTGGTGAACTATCTCTGGATGCGGGCCGAGGAACTCAAGCAGGAAGGGAAGTATCACGAAAGCCGGCAGCTGGCGGAGATGATCTGCAAGCTCATGCCCCGCCAGACTGGCGTGTGGGCGTATCACGCGTGGAACAACGCGTTCAACATTTCCGTGGGCACGCACACGGCGGACGAACGGTGGGAGTGGGTCACCAGCGGCGTTCGGCTGCTGCGGGACAACGGCATTCGGTTCAATCCGCAGTCGCTGGAGCTGCACAAGGAACTGGGGTGGATTTTCTGGATGAAGATGGGCGGGCAGCTCGACGACATGCACAAGGAGTACAAGAGTCGCTGGGCGGGCGAGATGCAGTATCTGCTGGCCGCGCCGCCGCTGGGCGAGACGTCCGTTGTGGTCGACGCATTCGAGCCGATCGCGAAGGCGCGGATCATCAAGCCGTCAGAGAACAAGCTCGTCCAGCCGGGCGATTGGCTCGTTCAGCCGGGGCCTCTCGAAGAACTGCTCAAGGACGCCGACGTGGCGGCGCTGGCGAAGGCGTTGAAGGACGTGGGCGTCCACGTGCTCATCGCCAACGACACGGGCAAACGCGAGGAGGACTGGAAGGCCGAACTGGCCATGCGAAGCCCCGACATGCTGCCGCGGTCGTTCCTGTCGGCTTACTCTCGCTACAGCCTGGACCAGTCGATCCAGTCGGTCCGCCTCCAGCGCCCGCAGCTCAAGACCGAGCGCGCCCAGCGGGTGTCTGCCGTCATCAATGACGCCAGGTATGCCGATGGGCGGGCCAAGGCGCTGGCCTTCCTGCGGGCGCAGGTGCTCTGGAACGCCTACAAAATGGACCCGTCGTGGATGCACGAGATGATGCAGGTCTACGGGCCTCTCGACTGGCGGAGCGTCCAGACGCACGCGCTGTATTGGATGACGTACGGCTTCCACGCGTCCACCGGGCGGAACGTGGAGGAGATCGCCGGCAAAGTCGCCGCCGCCGAGGAATACAGCGCCCGCAAGCGGGACGAACGGGCCGGCGTCACGACGCTCAACAGCGACCGCGTCATGTTCAACGCGCTCAAGGATCTCACCTGGTTCGGCCGCGTGACGCTGCTGGAGGATCAACAATGGGTGACGGTGCCCGCCGAGTTCGACGCGCGCGGGCGCGTGATCGCGACGGTGCAGATCCTTCAGCCAGGCCCGTTGAGGCCGGAGTCGCCGGTGGTGCTGTACACCGCCGACGCGCGGTTCATCGAGCCGTTGAACAAACTGATGGATCACGTCATCCGCGAAGTGATCGCGATTGAAAACCAGGCGTACGAAGACAGCGTGTTCCGGGCCGGACATTTGAATTACATGGTGTCGGCCATGCGACTGCTGTACATGCTCGACCGGCCTCGCGAGGCGACGCGGCTGTACGAGGAGATGAAGGACAACTACAAACTTGGCGGCGACGGGGTGTGGGACAAGGACCTCGGCGACCTGCTGCGGGAGCGAATGTCCGCCGACGGCGGCAGGCCGATCACGTCCGAGGGCACCGCGCAGATCACCGCCGGGCTGGTGACGTGGCTGATGTTGCAGGCGGTTTCGTACGATCAGGCCAGCCTGGACCGCTCGCAGGAGTTTCTGCAATGGGCCCTCGACGTGCACACGGCGACGAATCTCGACACGAACGACCGCATCCGGCTGGCGCCGTTCGACGTCTTCGCGATGGTGGTCGCCCGCAACCTGTTGATCTCGCCCGAGGTGTACAGCATGCGGCTGGACATTCAGGACCGCGCCAAGCTCTGGCGAAGCCTGCCCGACGAGTGGCGGCTGCGGATCTACGACAGCCTGGTCGTCCCGCTGCGTGTGCAGTGCGCGCAGGAGAACGAGTCGTTCGAGACCAATTTCCGCGAACCGCCAGGCATGCGGGAGTTCCGGCAGCAGTAGCGAGGGGCTTCCCTTCTCATGGCGTAGACGAAATATTCGTTCGAGGGAAGCAAGCCAGTAGCCAATAGCCAGTAGCCATCAGGTATGGCTGGGTTTGCTGTAAATTACACGATCCTGATTTGCGTTTTTCGCGTATCGATCCCCGCTTTCATTGCCTTTTCGCTCTTGTCGTTCCATACCTGTTGGCTACTGGCTATTGGCTACTGGCTTGTTACCCTCGAACGAGTTTCTCACTCGTGCCACGAGAAGGGAAAGCCCATCCCGCGTCAGGCGATGTGTTGTCCGCCGTCGACGTAGAGCAGCAGGCCGGTGACGTAGGTGTTGTCGAGGAGGAACTCGGCGGCGGCGGCGATGTCTGCGACGTCGCCGGTTCGCCGGAGCGGGGTTTTGTCGGCGACGTGTTGCAGCCCTGCGTCGGTTCCGCCGGGCGGGGGCAGCACCGGGCCTGGGCAGATGCCGTTAACGCGGATGCGAGGCCCGAGTGACCGGGCGGCCATCTGGGTGAACTCCGCGAGCAGTTTTTTCGTCAGCGTGTACGCGAAGTACGCTCCGCCGGTGTGCGTGTGGGCGGCGTCGACGAGGTTGATGATGTGGCCGGGCCCGTCGCACTGGCGGGCGAAATCGCGTGAGAGGAGAAACGGCGCGCGGAAGTTGACGTCGAAGTGGCGGTCGAAAAAATCCTCCTCGGTCTGAAGGAATTCGCCGCGCTCGAAAATGGCCGCGTTGTTCACCAGCAGCGACAACGGCCCCATCGCCTCCCGCGCCCGGCCGATCAACTCGCGAACCTCCGCCGCGTCACCCAGGTCGGCCCGCACCACCTCGCACCGCCGCCCAAGCTGACGAATCTCCGCCGCCGTCGCCCGCGCGTCGGCCTCGGCGGCGCCGTAATGCAACACAACATCCCACCCACGACGCGCCACGCCCAGCGCAATTGCCTTACCCAACCGCCGGGCGGCGCCAGTGATTAACACGGTGTTGCTTGTTGTCACGGAGATCCTCCGTAGAAGTCTGTGTGCAAAAAAGTAACCCACCAGTTTGAGGATGCGTTCTCACACGCACTAGCCTTGGCGGGTTTTCTGACCATGAGTTTACGGCATAGCATCCCGATATGTAACAAAGTTTTTCAGGAAATTATCGACGTCTGGAATCATGGCTCCAGTTCCACAACCGCCCATTCCAGCGAGCTGAAGAAGCTCAGCGGCGAGCCGGTCAGGCGGAGTTGCAGGCGGTCGGGGAGTTCGACGGAACGTTCGATGTCGGAGACGGTCAGGTCGATGCGAAAACGGCCTTTGGCGGCGAGCGTTTTGGTGGGGAACTGTGACGCGGGCAGTTTGAACTCGATCACGTAGCCGGCGGCGGTGAGGCAGTAGGCGGCTTCGAGGGTTTTCGCAAACCGGTCGTCACCGCTGCCGGCGGAGACGGCGGCGGGGCCTGCGTTGCCTGGGCCTGGGCCGATTACGACTTGGCCGGCATTTTTCTCGCCGTAGACCTGGACGGGTTCGGGTTTGCCCGCCTCGGTTTGGCGGAGGTCGAGGTGGAACTCGATGCAATCGCCGTCCCACACGTTCGTGGTTTTGCTCCGCAGCAACGCCGGCGTGACGACCTCTACAGCCACATACAGCCCCTCGTTGTCCCACGCCATTCTTGCCTTGGCGTTGGTCATGGTCAACGGGAGCGGAGACCAATGATACTGCCTATCCACCGTCTCCGGATCCCATGGCCTTGGATGTCTCGGGGGTGGGCGGCTGCCCGAACTTCTGCTGTTGTGAATAATACCGGACACCTGTTGCGTTTTCGGGTTGTCCAGTTCGATCGTGACGGGGATGTCTTTCCAGTCGTCAAGATTTCCGTCGATCGTGATCGGTGTTTTGGTGCGGGGCACCTTGATGTGCAACCGTTCCAGCGGCACGACGGTGACGTTCATTTTTCCCGGCGGCAGGGGCAGCGTGAATTTCACGTTTTTATTGGCGGCGATTTTTTTGGGGTCCATCGCGGACACCTGCGTGGCGCGGACGGTGATGCTCCACTCTGTGGTCGGCGGTTTTTTGGGGTGGTTTTCGTCGGCGTCGTGGAATTCGCCCAGCGCGTTGAGGCAGGCGGCGGCGTAGATCTGGTAGCCCAGTTCGTTCACGTGCACGGCATCGCCGCCAAAGTGGACGGTTTTCGGTGGGACGTCCCGCACGGCGTTGTACAGGTCCTGCGTCGGAATCAGCAGGCAGTCCTGGTCCTCGGCGAGGTATTTGATGGCCCGTTCGAACAGTTTGTGTTTTTCCGGTTGGGGGTGGTCGACGTAGAGCGGCACGATCAGGCCGATGCGGGCACCGGTGTCGCGGCGGATGCGGGTGATGAGTGTGTAATACAGTTCGATGAATTCGTCGACCGTGAAGCGGCCCATGTCGTTGGTGCCGAGGTTGATGAGTACCCAGTTCGGTCGCCACGCGACGACGTGTTTGTCGAGCGTGGCCAGGTGATCGCGGACCGTCCAGCCGGAGTTGCCCTGCGCCACGACGCGTCGGGCCCCCTGACGCTGCCATCGCCGGTCGAACACGTTTTGCATGATCTGCGCGTAACGGCTGTCGGCGGTGATGCTGTCGCCGAGAATCAGCACGACCTCGCCCGGCTGAACGAGGCAGGAGGTGCGGTTAATCGCCGTCGTGGTCTCTTTGGCCATTGCCGGGCCGGAACGGCTTCCTAACGGAGGCACGTCGCCCGGCGACAGGGTTACGCCGCCAGCCGCCGGGTTGCAGCCGCTCCATGTCCACAACGCCAAACCCCATGTCAGAGCCAATGCGATTCGCGCCATGTTGCCCTCTGCGTTGAATTATTTCCCGATCAGCTTCCGTTTCTTGTCGAGGTAGTCGCGGAAATTTTTGTAGCTGATGTTTGGCGGGATCACGTGGTCCACGTGTGGGATGAAGCCGCCCTGGTCCAGCAGGGGTTTGATGCGTTCCAGTTCGCGGTCGATGGCGGCGCCGCCCTCGACCAGCGGCGGTTTGTCGATCGCGCCGCGGATCCGCATCTCGTTGCCGAATTCCTTCCGCCATGCGAACGGGTCGCAGCCGGCGGCCACCTCCAGCGGGAACATGATGTTCACGCCTTCTTCCAGCCAATTCGCCACGATGTCGTGCGGGTTGCCGTCGCAGTCGACCATGCTGATGCACGCGCCGTGTTTTCTCAATTCTCGCATGACCGCGCGATAGCACGGCTGAAGGAATTCGCGGAACATCGTCGGGCCGACGAACGGGCCGTTCTTGCAGGCCATGTCTTCCCACCAGAGGCTGTAGTCCAGCGGCACGTCGAGGGGGATCTGGCGGAGCTGGTGTAGCGACATCTCGGTGATGTGCTCGACCATCTCGTGGATCATCTGCGGATACTCGTAAAACGCGATGGAGAGATTTTCGAAGCCGATGTAGTGCCTCAGCCAGCCGTACGGGCCCGGAGGCCAGCAGGTGATCATCTTGCCGAACGACGCGGCCTGCCGGATTTTCTCGATCGTCGCGGGCGTGACGGTCCGCGCGGGGTCGTCGATGACCAGCCGCTCCTTGAGCGCCTTCCAGTCGTCGGGCGTTTCCACGGCGAATTTGATGTAATGCGGGATCGAGCTTTCCTCCTGGCTGTGGAGGAAGCGTTCGGCCGTGCAGCCCATGGCGTCGCGCACGATCGTTGAGTGTTCGCGCTGCTCGAGGACGATTTCCTCAAAGGCGGGATTCAGGTTGACGTTCAGCCAGAGGTGCTCGGTCTCGATGCGGTCCAGGCCCAGGAAATCGTCGAGCTTTTGCAGGAACATCGCGTTCTGCTCGTCGGGTGTCAGCTCCAGCGCCATGCCCTCCTTGAGCCATCTCCGGATGGTCTGCGGCCAATAGCCGAACTCAATGTCCGGCACGCGGTCGACGGCCTGGTACGTGAGCGTGCGGTAGTACCGATCACTGATGTTGGTGCGCATGCGTGACTCCTCGTAGCATGGGCGTCTCGCCCATGTGTCCCACGGGTGTCTCGCCCGTGGCTGCGGTTGGCAGGAGTTTCGTGACGCGAAACCACTGCCGCCCACATGGACTCCAAGATGTTCATTCCAAGGCCGCTTTGCATGGGCGAGACGCCCATGCGACTCACGGGCGGGATGCCCGTGCTACGATTACTTCCCGATCAGCTTGCGTTTTTTGTCAAGATACTCGCGGTAGTTTTTGTAGCTGATGTCCGGCGGGACGAGGTGGTCCAGGTGCGGGATGAAGCCGCCCTGTTCCAGCAGCGGTTTGATGCGGTCCAGTTCGCGGTCGATGGCCTTGCCGCCCTCGACCAGCGGCGTCTTGGCGATCGCGCCGCGAATCCGCATCTCCTTGCCGAACTCCTTCCGCCACGCGAACGGGTCGCAGCCGGCCGCCACCTCCAGCGGGAACATGATGTTTACGCCTTCCTCCATCCAGTTGCCCACGATGTCGTGCGGGTTGCCGTCGCAGTCCACCATGCCGAGGCAGCAGCCGTGCTTCTTCAGCTCCTGCCCGATCGCGTGGTAGCACGGCTGAAGGAATTCGCGGAACATTTTCGGCCCGACGAAAGGCCCGTTCTTGCTGGCCATGTCCTCCCACCAGTTGCTGTAGTCGATGGGCACGTCCAGCGGAATCTGGCGGATCTGCTGCACGGCCATCTCGGTCAGGTGCTCCACCATGTCGTGAATCATCTCGGGATATTCATAGAACGCGACGGAAAGATTTTCGAAGCCAATGAATCCGCGCAGCCAGCCGTACGGGCCTGGGCAGTGACAGGAGATCATTTTGCCGAACTCCGCCGAGTGGCGGAGGCGTTCGATCTCCTTGGCGGAGAAGGTTCGCACGGGGTCGTTGATGACCAGCCGCTCCTTGAGCGCCCGCCAGTCGTCGGGCGTTTCCACGGCGAATTTGATGAAGTGCGGGATCGAGCTTTCGTCCTGGCTGTGCAGAAACCGCTCGGCCGTGCAGCCCTGGTTGTCCCGCACGATCGTCGAGTGCTCACGTTGTTCGAGGACGACTTCCTCGAAGGCGGGGTTGAGAAAATTCCTCGTGCCGATGCCGTCGGCGTACAGCCGGTCAAAGCCCAAGAAATCGTCGAGTTTTCCCAGGAACATCTGGTTCTGTTCGTCGTCGGTCAACTCCAGCGGCATACCCTCCTTGATCCACCGGCGGATGGTCTGAGGCCAATAACCGAACTCAATATCCGGCACGCGGTCGACGGCCTGATACGTGAACGTGCGGTAATAACGATCCGTAACGTGGGTACGCATAGGGGACTCCTGTTTTGCGGTTATGGTATCCGCACGCGGCGGCGGAGGCAAGAGAAGGCGAGGCGACGAACAGGGCCATCGCATCTAAAAAGTCCCGTTTTTAGGCTGTAGGCTGTAGACTGTAGGCTGTAGGCGCGACATGCCGTGTCGAAAAATTTGTCGCAAAAACTGCCGCGACTACAGCCTACAGTCTACAGCCTACAGCCTTTTCGCGAAAAAACAGAGAATTTAGATGCG
>Ga0123353_10000116_pt1 | contig 94072 bp, 79 predicted proteins | sample TergutLab28metaG_3_FD_92763 | JGI IMG/M metagenome (GOLD analysis project Ga0123353, IMG submission 92763) | Labiotermes labralis P3 segment gut microbial communities from Petit-Saut dam, French Guiana - Lab288 P3 | ecosystem: Host-associated > Arthropoda: Insects > Digestive system > Gut ...
AAATGTTCTCCAATTTTCGGAACAAGAGCTAGCCGTGTTCCGAAATCAATCAATTGGCTTTGTTTTTCAATTTCATCATTTGTTGCCAGAATTTTCGGCGATAGAAAATGTGATGATGCCTCTTTTAATTTCGGGCAAAAAACCGAAACAAGCTGTATTGTTCGCAGAAGAACTTTTAGTACGAGTGGGATTAAAAGATCGGCTTTGGCATCGGGTATTGTTTTTATCTGGCGGGGAACAACAACGTGTTGCATTGGCAAGGGCATTGGTACAAAAACCAATGTTGTTATTAGCAGATGAGCCAACGGGCAATTTAGATCAAAGAAATAGCGAAGAGGTTCATTCATTGCTATTGGAATTAAATCATGAATTTCAAATGACAATGATTGTGGTTACTCACAACATGTTGTTGGCTCAACGTATGAACCGACAAATGACAATTCAAAATCAATGTTTAATAGACTTTTTTTAAGTCTGAATTTATTGAACGATAAATAAAGAGAGAATTATGCATAAAAAAACAATTCTTCTACTGACTACGATAGTGTACTTGCTTTTGTTTTCGGCATCTTGGGCAGTTGCTCAGCCTCGAGTAATGGTGCTTTCATTTATTGTGCATGGAGATGTACAATTTCAATACCTTCAAAAAGATATACCTGCAGTGATTGAAAAAGAATTGGCCGAAGAAGGAGTTGCAATACTTTCGAGTGTTGGAACTTGGAAGGAAAAGCTAAGTGCCCAGGAAGCACGTTCGATAGCGAATAGTAAGGGTGCTGATTATGTAATTTGGGGAAGCGTAACTTCCTTAGGAAATCGAATTAGCGTGGACATATCGGCAACAGGATTTCAGAGGGAGGCAAAATCTTTTTATGGAGAAGCGCTAGGCGCAGAACAACTATCGGGAGTGGTAGGGAGCCTTGTCCAACAAGTAACTGCCTATATGTTTGACCGGAAAACAATTGCAACTGTGACAATTGTAGGAACACAGCGCGTAGATAAAGATGCTGTAATGGCGAAGATTCAACTGCTTCCGGGAAAAGCATACAGTCGAAAAATAGCTTCAGAAGATTTAAAATCCATTTATAATATGGGATATTTTGAGGATATTCGAATAGAAGCAACAGATGTGCCTGGAAATCAGGTGGGTTTAACCTTTTATCTTGTAGAAAAACCAAGTTTGCGAAATATAAAATTTAAAGGAAATGCAAAAGGATATAAAACCAACGAGCTGTTGGACAATATGACATTGAAGACAGGCGCGGTATTGAATGCGTTTGTCTTGCAGCAAAACATTAGTCGTATTGAAACAATGTACAAAGAAAAAAATTATCACAACGTATCTGTGACATATAAACTTATTCCAATCGAAGGACAGAATCAGGTCGATTTAGAAACTACAATTGTTGAGGGGAATCGAATTCGGATCAAATCAATTAAGTTTGAAGGGAATAATGCTTTTCCAGATAAACAACTTCGAAAGTTAATGCGAACACGAGAAAGCAGTATGTTTTCTTTTGTAACAGAAGCGGGAAACTTGAAACCAGATGAATTAGATCAAGACATGGCAGTTCTTGAGAATTTCTATACTGCAAAAGGGTATGTGAATGCAAAGATTGCAGATCCAAATGTTCGATTCGAACCAGATGGAATTTATGTTACGGTTAAGATTGAAGAAGGAGAACGCTATACGGTTGGTGTTGTTAATATTCAGGGAGATGAGGTTGTTCCGAAAAAAACAATGCTAAGCCGAATAACGCTTAAACCGGGTGCTAGCTTTGATCGAAATGCAATCCGAAATGATATTTTGACATTGAAAGATATCGCTTCGGATGAAGGATTTGCCAATGCTCAGATATCTCCAGAAATTAGTCCGCCAAATGCAGATCGTGTTGCAGATGTTACGTATGTAATTCAGAAAGGAAACCCTGTTTATTTTGATCGAATTGAAATTACTGGGAATACGTCTACACGAGATAAGGTTGTTCGTAGAGAGCTGCAAATATATGAAGGAGAATTGTTTCGAGGAACAGATTTAAAGCGAAGTATACAAAACTTACAACGATTGGACTATTTCGAAGATGTTCAAGTAGAGCAAGGACTTTCGGATAAGCAAGATCACGTAAATTTAGATATTAATGTAAAAGAAAAACCGACAGGATCTTTTAGTTTTGGCGGTGGATATAGCTCAGAAGATGGGCCATATGTGGCAGGATCAGTATCAAAACGAAACTTTCTAGGAAAAGGGCAAACCATAGAATTTGATGGATTGCTAGGAACTAAAACTACTCGATTCACATTACGATTTATTGAACCATATCTTTTGGACACAAATATTTCATTAGATGCAGAATTATATAACTGGGTATATGATTATGATGACTACAAAAAAAGTAGTTGGGGAGGAGCCTTAACTTTTGGATATCCGGTATATGATTATACGAGGTTGTATATAGGTTATCAGCTAGAATCAAGTAATATTACGGATGTCCAACCGTGGGCAGATCCAGGAATTCGGGATATGGAAGGGCAACACTACATCAGTGCATTGGTTGCTAAGTTGCGATATGATTCCCGGGATCGCTTCTTCAACGCAACTCGAGGAATTGATGCGAATATTACAATAAAGTATGCTGGCTTAGGGGGGGATATTAAGTTTACAAAGTACACTGGAGAGGCGGCCATATATGTTCCTCTTTTTTGGGGAACCGTAGGATATGCACATATTAAAGGTGGATATCTGGATGAACGTGGAAGTATTGTTCCAGACTGGGAGCGTTTCTATTTGGGAGGATTAAACTCACTGCGTGGTTTTGGATGGCGAGATGTTAGCCCTGTAAATCCTTTTGGGCAAAAAATAGGTGGAAATAAAATGATCCAATATAACATTGAATATCATTTTCCACTCTTGCCCTCTTCAGGGTTGGTGGGCATTGTTTTCCTAGATATGGGGAATGTTTTTGCTAACAATCAAAAATTTGATCCTTTTGATTTGCGATATAGTGCTGGGTATGGTATTCGTTGGTTCTCGCCCATTGGCCCGATTCGAATTGAATGTGGACATATTTTGGATCCGAAAAATGGAGAGAGTTCGTCTGGTCGTTGGGAATTTGGAATGGGCCAGGTTTTTTAAAAAAACATAGATCGAATTTAAAACAATTTATTTTTCTATTATTTATTATTTTGGAGGATGACATGCGTAAGTTTTCTTGCCTAGGTGTTTTTATTATAATCGCTATTTTTAGTTTAGTATCCATTGCGACTGCGGCAGATACTAAAATCGGGCTGATTGATACACAACAAATTTTGGTGACTTCTAATGCGGGGAAAGCAGGGAAAGCATCACTTGATGCTCAAATAAAAAAAACAGAAGACGAGCTGGCTAAAAAAAGAGCTGATTTAGAAGCAAAAGATAAAAAAATACAACAAGAATCGGCTGTGTTAAGCAAAGAAGCCAGAGATAAAAGAATACAAGAATTAACTCAAGAAGTTAACGCTTATGAAACACAAAGACAAAAACTGATTGGCGAAGTACAAACATCAGAACGGGTTTTCTTGGAAAAAATTACACAACAAATAGTTCAAGTTTGTGCTCAGATTGGTAAAGCAGAAGGGTATACGGTAATTTTTGATAGAAGAGCCAGCAGTGCTTACTATGTAGCAGATGGTGTAGATATTACTGCTCGAGTAATTGACCAGCTGAACAAAATAAAATAACTGGAAGCCAGTTATGTCTAAGACACTTCGTGAATTTGCACTAGAGCTTGACGGTGCTTTTTTTGGGGACGGCTCCTTCCTGGTGGAAGGAGTCGCTCCTTTACCGACAGCTCAAAAAATGCAAATTTCTTTTGTTGTAAGTAAAAAACATTTAGCGGCAGCTCAAGAAAGTCAAGCAGGTGCTTTTATTCTTCCTGAAAATTTGGAATTACCGAATAAAAATGGTATTCATGTAAAAAATCCTCGCTTGGCTATGGCAAAAATAGCCCATCATTTTTACGCTCTTCCCAGACCTCCTGCTGGAATTAGTTCCCTGGTTCAAATTGGTGCAAATGTAACATTAGGAGATAACGTATCTATAGGCTCGTTTGTGGTAATTGAAGATAATGTTACCATTGAAAATGGAGTTTCGATTCTTCCGCATGGATATATCGGTAAAGATGTTAAGATCGGCAAAGATACGTTTTTACATCCTCATGTGACGATTTCGCATGGATGTATCATTGGACAAAATGTACAAATTCAGGCAGGAACTGTAGTAGGATCGGATGGGTTTGGGTATGTCTCGGATGACAATGCACAGTTAAAAGTACCACACACAGGAATTGTTCAGATTGATGACAATGTGGAACTAGGCGCACAAAATACAATTGATAGAGGAACGTTTGGAAAAACCTGGCTTAAAAAAGGGGTGAAAACAGATAATCAGGTGCATATTGGTCACAATGTGGAAGTTGGAGAACAAACGTTGATTATTGCCCAAACAGGAATTGGGGGAAGCGCTAAAATTGGATCACATTGTATTATTGCGGGTCACGTTGTGGTAAGAGACCAGATAACGATTGGAGATCGTAGCTTAGTAGGAGCAAAAACAACTGTCTCGCAATCTATACCTGCGGGAAGCATGGTTTCGTTCTGTATCCCAGAAATTCCTCATATGGATGCCATGCGGATTGCCCGTATTATTCCAAGATTGCCGGAATTGCGCAAAAGACTTGAAAAACTAGAGCGAGATTTAGGCCATAAGGAAAAAAACTAATGCTGAATTATGATATTCAAAAAATCAGACAAGTTTTGCCTCACCGATATCCTTTTTTATTGGTAGATCGGATTTTAGAGATGGAATTGGGGTCTCGGATAGTCGGATTGAAAAATGTGACGATGAATGAACCTTTTTTCCAGGGACATTTTCCGCAGAAATCAGTAATGCCCGGAGTATTGATTATTGAAGCCATGGCTCAAACAGGAGGGGTTTTGGTATACGAAACCGCTTTTGGTGGCGTATCGGATCTAAATCAAATCATCTTTTTTATGGGGATGGATCGGGTAAAATTCAGAAAGCCTGTGGTTCCTGGAGATCAATTGATTATGACGATTGAAGCGATTAAAATTAAATCAAAAGCGGCTAAAATGCAGGGATATGCCCATGTGGATGGAAACTTAGTGGCAGAAGCCGTTATTTCTGCGATATTATCGGAGGTAGAAATCGAATGATTCATCCGACAGCCATTATTCATCCTGGTGCAAAACTAGGGACCAATGTGATTGTAGGACCCTATGCGAGAATTGAAGATAGTGTGGTAATCGGGGACAATACAACCGTTGGTTCTCATGCGGTGATTGAGACCTATACGGAAATTGGAGAAAATTGTCGCATTTTCCCTCATGCAGTGGTGGGAGGAGAACCACAGGCGTTAAAGTTTGATGGGGAAGTAACCTACACTAAGATTGGTAGAGGAACTATTATTCGTGAGTTTGTAACAATTAATCGAGGAACGGCCGAGGGGACTGGAATTACTGAAGTTGGTGAACAAAATTTAATTATGGCCTGTAGTCATATAGCTCATGATTGTAAAACAGGTAAAGGTGTAATTATGGCTAATGTTGCTACTTTAGCGGGACATATTGAAGTAGGTGACTACGCAACAGTTGGCGGTCTTACAGCAGTTCATCAATTTGTACGGATTGGCGCATATGCTTTTATTGGAGGGACAAGTGCTGTGGTTCAAGATATTCCTCCATATGTAATGGCTTCTGGAAATCGTGTGGATCTTCATGGATTAAATACGGTGGGATTGAATCGTCATGGATTTAACTCGGAAACCGTATCTATTTTGAAAAAAGTATATCGAATTTTTTTTCGGACAGGCTTAACTATAGTGGAAGCGGATCGGCGAGTACGATCTGAATTGCCACAAATATCTGAGGTAAAAGAGTTTTTGTCCTTTGTCACAAAATCACAACGAGGGTTAAGCCGATAAGGGATATAAAATGCAGAAAACACCGATTCGTGTTGCTGTTATTGGGGTTGGATATTTCGGAAAATTTCACGCTCAGAAATATATCCAGATGGATGGTGTTGAATTAGTTGGGGTTGTGGATGTGTCTCCAGAAACAGCTCAGCGAGAAGCGTTATTATTAAAAACAGCTTGGTATACAGATTACAAAGAAATTTTGGGGAAAGTAGAAGCTGTAAGTATTTGTGTTCCTACATGCTGCCATTATTTGATTGCCAAAGAGTTTTTACTTTCAGGTGCGGATGTTTTTATTGAAAAACCTATTACTAACACCTATGAAGAAGCTGAAGAACTTATTCAAATTAGTAAAGAAAAAGGAAAACTTATTCAGGTAGGTCATTTGGAACAGTTTAATCCAGCAATGCCAGCTTTCAAAAGCTTGGTTGAAGATCCCTGGATAGTTGAAGTTTCTCGTTTAACACCATATAGTGGTCGAGGAACCGATGTGAGTGTTATATTGGATTTAATGATTCATGATATTGATTTAGTTCTAAGTATTGTAAAATCTGATGTTAAAACAGTTGAATCTGTTGGAGAAGCTGTTTTAGGAGGGGAGATTGATTTTGCAGTCAGCAAACTTGTTTTTCAAAATGGATGCCACGCGTTTTTACAGGCAAGTCGAGTTTCTCCTATAATGCGCCGAGAAATAAATGTTTTTCAGAAAAATGGCAGCATTTCTCTTGATTTCATGAACTGTCGTGTATCAACGGTTTTGTTAGATGCAAAAAAAAATACGACAGTTTCAACAGATAAAGAGTTTTATGATCATGATGTTTTATATGGCGAGCTAATTTCTTTTATTAATTGTGTTCGTACACGGAAAGAACCAGTTATTACCGCAACAATGGCCCAAAATGCACTGGCAATCGCATTGGAGATAATGGCCAAAATAAAAAAACCGATCTTTTCAAGTTTGTCTAAACCTAACCCGTCATGAGACCTAAAAACTATCATATAGTCTTATTAGCTGGAGAAGTTTCCGGCGACCATCATGCGGCTCGCCTCATACAAGCACTTAAAAAAACAGGAATATCTTTTACACTTTCTGGCGTAGGAGGTTCTGCCTTAAAAAAAGAAGGCATGGGGACGCTAATTGATTCTGAAACGCTTTCTGTGATTGGTGTTTCAGGTGTTTTAAGGAAATTGCCTATATATTATCGCGCTCTGAAAACGGTCAGAAAAGCACTTCAGGAAACAAAACCAAATATTTTAATATTGGTAGATTTCCCAGATTTTAATTTGTTGGTAGCAAAGACAGCCAAAAAATTAAACATACCAGTATTTTATTATATCAGTCCTCAGATATGGGCATGGCGTCAAGGGCGAGTTCGAAAGATTCAAAAGCGAATAGATCATATGGCAGTGATTTTGCCGTTTGAATCAGATTTTTATTCTTCTTATCACGTGCCAGTGACATATGTAGGGCATCCATTGATGGATGACGAAGATTTTTCCATAAAAAACTTGCCGAATGAATTGTGTTCTGAACAAACGATTGGTTTTTTGCCTGGGTCCCGTATGAGTGAAATTAAAACTCATTTACCAATAATGCTTGATGCAGCTCGGATGATTCAAGAAAAAAAACCGGAAATACAATTCTTTTTATCTATTCCAAATGAAAGACAAACAGATCTAATTGACCAGATCTTAACAAAAAAAAATGCTCACGAATTGGTTCGAAAAGAAACAAAATTAACTCAAGTCTTTAAAAAAAGTCGTATTTTAGTGGCTGTTTCTGGAACAGTAACATTACAAGCGGCAATATGGGCAATCCCAACGATGATTGTATATAAATCTTCCTGGTTGAATGCAGTAATTGGAAGATTGCTGATTCGTGTGAAATTTATTGGATTGGCAAATTTAATTGCTCAAAAAAAAGTAATGCCGGAATTAATTCAAGAAGATGTAACGGCTTTTAATATCTATAAACAAGGAATAATGTGGCTATCAGATAATTCTGCATTAGAAAAAACGCAAGAAGAGCTGTTAATGATTCGGAAAAAAATTGGAGAGCCAGGTGCCGCTGAAAAAACAGCCAGACTAATATTAAAACTATTGAAGGTGCCGATAAAATCATTGTTATGAAGAAGGAAGAATTTACAGCATGGGAACGATGTAAATTTAAAATAATCGGAATATTGGGAAAATATCTGATTAATTTATTATTTCTAACAATTCGATTGGATAACCGAATTTCGACAGAAGTGCAGCAAATGATTGATGAGCGACAAGGATTGTATGCCTTTTGGCATTCACGACTTTTATTAATTGATTATTATGCACGCGGAATGGAGGCAATGGTTTTAATCAGCCAATCCAAAGACGGAGAAGTTATCGCACAGATTTTTAAGCAACAAGGCAATATCCCAGTGCGTGGTTCAAGTACTCGTGGCGGCGTTCGAGCATTGGTGAAAGTATTGCGATTGCTGAGAGAAAAAAATCGGATTTGTGCAATTACACCAGATGGGCCGCAGGGACCACGATTTCGGGTTCAGCCGGGGGTTATTTTATTGGCCCAAAAAATGCAAATACCAATCATTCCCATAGGGGCAAGTGCGAGTCGTGTCAAAATTTTCAATAGTTGGGATCGATTTATGTTGCCGTTACCTTTTAGCAAATATGTACTAATGGATGGCCATCCAGTTTGGGTTCCTGCTAATGCAGATGAAAAAATAATCCGGCAAAAACAATTAGAATTAGAAGTAGAAATGAATCGAATTACTCAACTATTGGATCAAGAATTTTCCTGTAAAATTAATCCAGCTTAAATTTATAAGCGAAATGGATGGAAATGAAATTAATAGATTTTAAATTAAAACTAAGACATTATGAAATTTTGCACATGATTCGAGAGCGATGGTTTATTTTTGCCTTGGCATTAATTTTTGGAGCATTAATTGCCGGAACAAATGTGGCGATTGTGACAATAATTAAGCCCTTCGCAAATGATTTTTTACCATCAATGATAGGTGGAGCAAGCCAGGCATCAGCAAATACACAACCAGTAGAAAATATTTCTTTGCTGCCGTATCCATGGATTATTTTATTGATATTTTTAGTGCGAGGAATTGCTTTGTTCGGACAAGACTATAGCATTAACATGGTGGGCGAACAGATTATATATCAGCTTCGGGTGAAACTGTATAACAAAATACAGGACATGTCTCTTCAGTTTTTCCATGTTCAAAAAACAGGTGTTTTAATGTCTCGTGTTTTAAATGATGTAGGTGTTTTAAAGAATATGGTTTCTAGTGCGGTAACGTCTTCTGTGAGAGATTCTTTTACGATTATTGGAATGATTGTTTTGATTTTATTTCAGAATTTTAAAATGGCTCTCTTAACTGTAGCGGTTTTCCCAATTGCATTTGTTCCTATTTTTATTTGTGGTCGATATGTTCGAAAATATTTTCGAATTACACAAGAAGTAACAGCAGAGACTTCTGTGTTTTTACAAGAAACGTTTATGGGGAATAAAATTGTAAAAGCGTTTTGCACAGAAGAATATGAGAAAAAACGATTTGCTCAAAAGGCAAAAGAACTTTATGAAAAAGTAATGAAATCGGTTGTGGCACAAGCTACATCCTCTCCAATCATGGAAGTGATTGGAGGGATCGCGATCGCATCAATTCTTTGGTATGGTGGACATGAAGTAGAAGCCGGTCGTGCAACGGTAGGTGATTTTTTACAAATTTTAGCGGCAGTATTATTAATTTATGATCCAGTAAAAAAACTAAGTGGTTTTAATAATGCGTTGCAATCTGGATTGTCAGCCGTAGATAGAATTTATGATTTGTTAGAAACATCAACTGACATTACGGAAAAAGAATGCCCACTTACAATAGAAAAAAAGCCTCATTCGGTACAATTTAAAAATGTGTGCTTTGGATATGAAGGACAAGAATCTTTAATGGTGTTAAATAATGTTAGTCTAGATGTAAAGACTGGTGAAGTAGTGGCATTGGTAGGAACTAGTGGCGGCGGAAAAACATCATTAGTAAATTTAATCCCTCGATTTTATGATGTGATATCCGGTAGCGTTGAAATCGATAATATTCAAGTAAAGGATATTTCTTTACGATCATTACGTGACCAAATTGCTATTGTAACACAAGAGCCGATTTTGTTTAATGATTCGATTTATAATAATATTTCGTATGGATCTTCAGATGCGACGATTAAAGAGGTGGAAAATGCGGCGCGTGCTGCATTTGCATATGATTTTATTTCTTCCTTCCCTCAAGGGTTTCAAACAACAATTGGGGAATTAGGCACACGCTTGTCGGGAGGTGAAAAACAACGAATTTGTATTGCTCGCGCGTTATTGAAAAACGCCCCGATTTTAATTTTAGACGAAGCTACATCTGCGTTGGATGCAGAATCGGAAATACTGGTACAAAAAGCGTTGGAAAATTTGATGGAAGGCAGAACGACATTTATTGTTGCCCATCGATTATCAACAGTAAGATATGCAGATAGAATTGTTGTACTATCGAAAGGAAAGATTGTGGAAGAAGGCAAACAAGATGAATTATTAGCGAAAGATGGTATTTATGCAAAATTGTGGAAAATGCAAACTAGTGGTTTTGATTTAGGAAAGATGTTGGCTTGATGGATCCTATTGAAACAATTCGTTTGTCAATTATAATCCCCGCATATAATGAAGAAGACCGAATTGTGTTAACATTAGAACAAACCTTTCAGTATTTATCACGACAGCCTTACAAAAGCGAAATATGGGTAGTAAGTGATGGAAGTACAGATGGAACGGAGAATGCGGTAAAGGCACTTGTGCCACCTGCAAACATTCAAGTATTTACTGTAGGGTATCAGCCAAATCGAGGGAAAGGATATGCCGTTCGATACGGCATGCTGAAAGCTCGTGGGGAATATGTGTTATTTATGGACGCTGATTATGCAGTACCTCTTGAACATATAGAATCTGCTTTTAAAATGATGAAAGAAGGTGCAGATATAGCAATTGGAACACGCCGACATCCGGAAGCAAAGGTTGCAAATACACAAAGTTTTTTTCGGAAAACAGCCTCAAAAATATTTAATACTATACAAACAGTTTACTTGGGGCTTTATTTTAAAGATACACAATGTGGATTTAAAATGTTTCGACATAAAGTAGCAGCCTTTATTTTTCCCAGGCAAAAACTTAATAGTATTGTATTCGACTCAGAAATATTATGGCTTGCCAAAAAGCAACGTTTCAATATTGTTGAATTTCCTGTTGCATGGTATCACAATGATGACTCCCGAATTCAATATAACAGTCTCAAAAAATCCCTCTATATTTTTCAAGAATTATTTAAAATTCGAATAATTCATACAAATTTTTAATTGAGTCGATGAGTCGGTGCGTAGAAGAAATTACGATTTGTTCTTCTGCTTCTGGCATAAAAAATGCAAACTGACACTCGTATAGGTATGAATATCACAAAGGGAGCGTGTCAGCTCTCTAGCATACTGTTCTAAAAGGATTAACTCTGTTGCATGTTTCAATCCGCGCCCCTGCGTGAGGGGCGACGCGGTGGAGAGAGAAAAAATAGAGTTTCGATAGGTGATTGTTTATAAAAAAAAGAGCTCACCCTAAAATGAGCTCTTTTTTATGCCTATAAGGTATATTAGAAGAGACCAGACACTTTCAATGTATCTGGATCTACATCAATCCGGCGGAAAGCTGGATTAGAGCCAGTTCCAGGCATGAGACTGATGGTTCCTGCGCATGGGCACAAGAATTTTGCACCAGAGTAAACAAGAATGTCACGAATTGGCAATCTCCATCCTTTTGGCACACCCTTAAGCGTAGGATCATGGCTCAAGCTTAAGTGGGATTTTACCATCATGGTTGCATAATCATTAAATTTTGGATCAGATTCAAACATAATTGCTTTTTTGGTAGCTTCCGGGGACCAATCAACACCATCTGCGCCATATACTTCTTTTGCAATCAATTCAACACGATCACGAAGTTTTACATCGTTGTCATAGAGAAATTTGAAATTTGATTTGTCATCACAAGCATCAATACATGCATCGGCCAATTCAAGTGCGCCTTCACCACCTTTAAGCCAGTGATTAGATTCTGCACAACGGGCACCAGCTTGTTCCGCAATCTTTTTCACCAAAGCAACTTCAGCATCGGTGTCAGTATAGAAACGATTGATGCATACAACTGGGTTCATGCCGGATTTTTTAATTACATCAATATGGTGAATCATGTTCACGCAACCTTTTTCTACAAGTTCCAAATTTTCTTTGGTGTACTCATCAGGAAGCTTAATGCCAGGAACAACTTTGGGTCCGCCACCATGCATCTTAAGTGCACGAATAGTGGAAGTAAGGACAGAAACGTGCGGTTTTAGACCGCTGTAGCGGCATTTTACGTTCCAGAACTTTTCAAAACCAATATCAGCAGCAAATCCAGATTCGGTTACGTGGTAGTCAAATAATTTCAATCCAACACGGTCAGAAATAATAGAAGATTGACCTACAGCGATGTTGGCAAATGGACCCGCATGAACTAGACATGGATTGTATTCAGCGGTACACATTAAGGTCGGATTGATAGTATTCCTCATCCATGCGGCCATAGCATTTCCTACTTCTAAATCACCAGTAGTAACTGGTTTGCCGGTTTTGTCATATGCAACAGTAATCTCGTTGAGCATTTTTTTCAAATCGGCCATATCTTTAGCGATAGATAAAATAGCCATACATTCAGAACCTACTGCAATACCAAACTTGGATTGCATAGTGTATCCGTCTGTTCTGCCACCTAGACCGATGATAATGTTGCGAAGAGCCTGTGCACAGTAATCGATAATCCAGCCAAGTTCAACACGAGTCGGGTCGATATCTAAACGACGCATACCAGTTAAGCGACTTAATTGCTCGTCAGTATAGTTCCGTTCGTGTTGCATACGAGAAGTCATTGCAACCATAGCTAGATTGTGGGCATTCATGATGTCATTAATATCACCGGTAAGACCTAAAGAAAATTCGGTCATCGGAATTAGCAAGGAATTCCCTCCGCCTGCAGCCGTACCTTTAACGTTCATGGTTGGGCCACCAGAAGGCTGGCGCAGTGCGCCTCCCACGTTTTTACCACGTTTTCCCAGACCCTCCATTAATCCACAAGAAGTAGTACTTTTACCTTCTCCCAGAGGTGTCGGAGTAATTGCGGTAACTTCGATGTATTTACCGTCGGGACGATTTTTTAATCGATTGATGATTTTTAAGAAATCTAATTTGGCCAGTCTTCCCATGGGAAGCATTTCGTCTTTTTCCAGTCCAAGCTTATCGCGCCACTCGTCAGGGGTCGGCATATTTTTTTCAGCAAGTTCAGAAATTTGCCAGTCTGCCAACTTGGTTGCGTCATAATATGACATATGGTTCCTCCTATTTTATTAATGGTCTTATGCTTTATTAAAGTTCCAAGCACGATTATTTACAAATACCTTTTAAAGTTATTGCAAATAAAGGTAAAAATCAAGCCTTTTTGGCTGTTCCATTGACAGAAGAATAGGGGGCTGATACCGTAGCCACATGGAAAAAGGGACAGTTGTAGAATATATTGAACGCCAAGAAATAGTTTGCGCGGTGATATGCGATCTCCAGGGAGATCGCATATGTGTTTTAACGACAACCGCTATAAAACAACACATTCCCAAAAAGAGAATTGTAATGACAACAGGGATACTATCTTTGAGCGAAATAAATAACTGGCTGAAAATATTATTAAAAATTAATGCAGAAAGATCTGGGTTGGCCAAAGAGATTTCTGTTAAACACATATGGGAAGCAACGAAAGAAGCTTTTAAATGGCTTGATATTGAAGAATTAACTCAAATTTGGGGGACTGGAGAAATAACACCCGATCGGTTGGCAGCAACATTTCGGGCTTTATTTGAAGAAAAAGTTCATTTTCAGTTTTCTGGAAGCCAATTTCGACCGAATACATCCTCAAAAATAAAAGCTATTTGTCAGAAAAAAAGAGATCAAATTAATCAGGAAAAGTTAATTAATAAAGGAAAACAATGGGTTAAAAATGCAATCGCCTCAGAAGGCAAAGTTCTTGATGTGCCCGAAGAGGTGGCGTCATGCTTAAAAAGCATATTTTATTATGACAAACGACATCCAAAAGCAAGGATAGGATATAAAATGCTTCCTTCTTTTATGACTCAAGAGAAGTTGTTTGAGTTTTTGGTTCAAGCAAAAATATTTTCAAAAGATGAAAATATTGAGCTATACCAATCCCGTGTACCCATTTTATTTTCAAAACAGATAGAAGCAGAAGCCCAAATGCTTTCATTTAATGTATCAAATCAATCCTATCGACGCGATATCACCCAAATTCCTGTATATACAATTGACGGCGAACCTACAGAAGATTTTGATGATGGGCTGAGTTGGGAAGCAGTATCTGACGGATTTCAATTGGGAATTCATATTACAGATGTGGCTGAATATGTAAAACGAGAGACAGTAATTGATGAAGAAGCCTGTCTGAGAGCGAGCTCTATTTATATGCCGGATCAACAAGTTTCTATGTTACCGTCGCATGTAGCCCATAGCATATGTAGTATGAAAGAAGGGATATCTGTTCCTGCAATAACATTGTGGGTGAAATTGTCTTCTAGTTTTGATGTAGTTGATTGGCAAATAGAATTGACTTTGATTCAAGTGAAGAAAAATTTGACATATAGCCAGATAGATAAATTGAGCCAAACAGATGAAGTGATAAAAAAATTATATGCAACAGCGATTGCTTTCCAAAAACATCGAAAAAACAAGAATGCAATTATTTTGAATTTGCCAGAAGTTCATGTTTGGCTAGATGAAAAAAAAGAAATTTATGTGAAAAATATGGGTCTGAAGAGTCCAGGACGGATGATGGTAGCAGAATTTATGGTGTTGGCAAATACGCTTACGGCCATGTTTTTAACAAAACGGCAAATTCCGGCTATATTTAGAGGGCAAGCAGAGCCTAAAATCCGGAGCATAAAAGAAAATTCAGAGTTATATGAAAATTGGGTGCAAAAAAAGCAATTAGGTCGAATGCATTTTGCTACAGAGCCTGCTTTTCACGCAACATTAGGGGTAAATACATATATAACAGCTACATCTCCAATTCGCCGCTATCTGGACCTGGTGACTCAACGACAAATCCGATCAGCCTTTGGTGTGGAAAAGCCATATACAAAAAAAGAATTGGAATTTTTAATTCCTTTATTAGAACCGCGCCTAGTTCGAATATATCAACTGCAATTTCAGCGTCATCGTTATTGGATTTTACGATATTTAGAAACATGTATAGGAAGCAAGATAAAAGCTATTGCAATTCAAAGTGGTCGGAATTATATCATGGCATTATTGCCAGATTATATGCTGGAATGTGAAATTCCTCTTTCTGCGAATATGAAAATATCTCCAGGCACTTCTTTTGAAGCAACTCTTCAGCATGTGAATGCACGAAAAAACATCCTCTCACTTTTTCTGACATAAAATATTTATAAAATCCAAAATTGTCAAAATATCATGTTCTTCAACAATATGTTCGCTAGTTTTCCATATTAACGTAAATACAATTAAGATAAATAAAAAGAAAATTAAAAGCGATAACAGTGATTTAAAGAATAAAAGGGGGCTTTTTAACAAGATTTTTCTACTGATTATTCCAGTAGATTCTTTAGCGGACGTAATTGTTTATACATAAGATATAAATGTCGCTGGTCATGCCGGCGAACGTTCTGGGGTGATGGGTACTGTAAAAATAAAATATAAATTTTAAAGTTTAAGATATTTTTAACTAAAACAAAAGAAACGGAGGTTGAAAGAAATTCAACCTCCGCTCTTGTTTATAGATAAAGATCAATTTGCCTTAAAACGATAAAGATTCAAGGCGACGTGTATCGATGCACTTTCTTACATGACTAAAAAACTCATCTTTAGAAAGACCATTTTTAACAGTCCCATCTAATGTTCTGATAGAAATTTTGTTTTCTTGAAATTCCTTTTGCCCTAATATTATCATTAATGGAACATACTGTAATTGAGCTTCACGAATTTTTTTATTCAGGCTTTCAGTACGGCGATCCAGTTCGGTACGAATGCCATGGTTCATGAATTCAGCCTGGAGAGTTTCAGCAGCATTAATTAGACTGTCATTCATAGGCAGAATAATAGCTTGAGTGGGTGCTAACCATAAAGGGAATTTGCCACCAAAATGTTCAATAAGAATACCTAGAAAACGTTCAATGGATCCAAAAACAACTCGATGAATCATAATGGGACGCTTGGGATGATTATCTTTTTCAATATATTCCAACTGAAATCGATTTGGCATTTCCATGTCGAGCTGAATAGTTCCGCATTGCCAGGTACGGTTTAATGCATCTTTGATATGGATATCGATTTTAGGGCCGTAGAATGCGCCATCACCCTCATTAATGGAGTACTCTCGACCATAAACTTCAAGAGCTTTTTGAAGACCGCTTACGGCGTTTTCCCATTGTTCATCTGTGCCGATTGATTTTTCTGGGCGTGTAGAAAGTTCCAGATGAAATGAAAGGCCGAACGTGGAATAAACACGATCAACCAAATTCAAAATGCCTAAAATTTCATTGGTGATTTGTTCATACGTCATAAAAATATGAGCATCATCTTGATGGAACATGCGCACACGAAAAAGACCATTTAACACACCGCTCATTTCATGACGATGAACAAGGCCAATTTCCGCACTGCGAAGTGGCAAATCCCGATAAGAATGAAGCTTTGTTTTATATAGTAAAATTCCGCCCGGACAATTCATAGGCTTAATAGCATAATCAACTTCATCTACCTGAGTGGTATACATATTCTCACGATAGTTTTCCCAGTGACCACTTTGTTCCCATAGACTACGATTCAACATAATGGGTGTTTTAATTTCAACATAGCCAGCCTTGATATGTTCTTCGCGCCAATAGTCGAGAAGCGAATTCCATATGGCCATGCCTTTAGCATGGAAAAAAGCCATGCCGGGTGCCTCATCGTGAAAACTAAAAAGATCTAGTTGCGTTCCTAAACGACGATGATTGCGACGTTTAGCTTCTTCTAGGAAATGTAGATAGTCAGTTAAATCTTTTTTGTCAAAAAATGCTGTGCCGTACAGACGTTGCAATTGAGTGTTATTTTGATCGGCTCGCCAATATGCGCCAGAAATACGCAAGAGTTTAAAAGCCTTAATAAACCCTGAGTGCGGAATGTGTGGGCCACGGCATAAATCGGTAAAATTGCCATTGGTGTACAATGAAATGGTTCCGTCGTCCAAATCTTGAATCATTTCCGTTTTGTATAGTTCATTTTGATAGAATTGCAGTGCGTCAGATTTAGATACGTTTTTCCGCACGAAAGGCTGTTTCGCATCGATAATTTTTTTCATTTCCTTTTCAATGGCTTCAAACGCTTCTTCGGAAATAGGTGGCATGTCAATATCGTAATAAAAACCGTTTTCTACTGTAGGGCCGATGGTAAGCTGAGCTCCTGGGTATAAGCGCAAAACAGCTTCTGCCATAACATGAGCAGCACTATGTCGAAGGATATTGAGTGCTTCAGTATCTTTGGGGGTAATGATTCGTACAGCTCCGCTGGTTTCAATAGGACAATGAATGTCTTGTAGCTGGCCGCCTACTTCTATTGCGATCGCATTCCGGGCAAGACCTTCAGAAATTCTGCTTGCCACATCAAAGCCTGTAGAAAAAACGGGAAATTGCTTTATGGATCCATCTGGAAATGTTATGTCTATCATTATTTGTTTGCCTTATATAAAAAATGGGATTTATTTTCATGTGCCATCTTATTATCTAGGGAAAAAAACCTGTTTGGGTCAAGGAAAAAAATGAATTTAGAGATGAATCTGCCTGTTTTATGGGTAGATAATGATACCAGTCTTAATTTTGCACTGAAGCTTCTTTCGGATGCGACAAGAGTCTCGGTCGATTTGGAAGCGGATGCGATGCATCATTATCCTGAAAAGATATGTTTGCTTCAGCTGGCGACAGATAAAAATGCGATTTTAATTGATCCTTTGGCCATAAAGGATCTAGAGTGCTTATCTCCCTTGTTTGAAAATGACAATGTGTTGAAGATTTTTCATGGGGGTGATTTTGATGTACGAAGCCTATATCGAGATTTTGGCATTACGGTAAAAAATTTATTTGATACACAAATTGCCTGTCGGTTTTTGGGAGAAACGGAAACTAGTTTAGAAGCCTTAATTCGAATGCATTTTGGTATTCAAATAGATAAAAAATATCAAAAAAGTGATTGGTCACAGCGCTTATTGCCGGAAGACATGAAAGCCTATGCCCTGGCAGATGTGATTTATTTGGGTAGGCTACAAGAAGTGTTACAAAAAAAATTAGAAGAAAAAGATCGTCTTTTTTGGGTAAAGGAAGAGTTTGAGCATTTATGTTCGGTTCGACCACAATCGGAAGAAGGGTTTTTGTTTCTTCGATTTAAAGGAGCCGGTCTGTTAAAACCTCGTGAATTGGCAGTGCTTGAAAAACTGCTTTGCTGGCGTCAAGAAACAGCACTGCGAATGGATCTCCCGCCCTATAAAATTTTAGGAAGTGAAACGATTTTAAAATTAATTTCGCATCTTCCGCTAAACATGATGAGCTTAGAACAGACCGATTTTTTAAGCAAACGTCAACAGGAACGATGGGGAAAACAAATAGTTGCTACAATTTTGGAAGCGAGAGAGCTTCCGTCAAAAAATTGGCCGAAATATCCCAAACACCCTCGCAAAGTTATGTCTGGTCGTGTAAAAGAAAGAACCAAACGATTAAAAGAATGGCGAGATATAACAGCTGCTAATCTTGAAATTGCCGATGTGAGTGTAATCGCCAGTAAAGCAATGCTGGTAAATGTGGCAGAACTTGAAAATGCCACCATAGAAGATCTTTATACGGTAGCAGGAATTCGAAACTGGCAAATAACAGTGTTCGGAGAAGAATTGTTGCGGGTAATTATGGAAAAAGAAGGAAATTATTCTTCTACTGTAAAAACAGTCTAGTATTTCAAAAATACCTTAATTTATTCCCAAGCCAAAAGTTCGTGTGCACGCCCAAAGATGGAAAGAATTAAAGCTGCACGCATCCACATTCCATTTCGAACTTGTGGCCAATACATGGCGCGAGGATCAGCATCTATTTCCGTATCAATTTCATTTCGTCTGGGTAGGGGGTGCATGATGATGGCTGTTTTTTTAAGAAGCGGCAGATCTTTTGCTTCAATGCAAAAAACACTGTTATCAACAGGGTCGGTATTATCATCAGTATCCCATTCGTCTTGAATGCGCGTCATGTAAATCGCATCTAATTCTGGAAGAAGAGGTTTCGGATTGTAAGCAATTTCATAGGGAACATTTACGGCTTCTAGCGCCTTTAATATGTCTTCTTGCATTTGAAGAGCATGAGGGGCGATATAATAAAGCTTAATATGCGGATAATGTTGCAATAAAAGGGAAAGAGATCGGGCGGTTCGACCCCGTGCAAGATCACCTACAAATCCGATTTTTTTTCCTTCTATACCGCCAAGAGATTCAAAACTTCTCTGTAGTGTATAAATATCGAGTAGTGCTTGAGTAGGATGTTGATCTTTGCCACTGCCTGCATTAACCAGTGGAATGGGACGCGTACTGTTGGAAAGAACCCAGGCAATTCGCTCCGCAAAGCCACCAGTGGGATGACGCATGATAATCATATCGAAATAAGAACTGAACGTACGAACAGAATCTTCCCCGGACTCACCTTTGATTTCACTAGAAGTAGAGGTGTCTCGCACTTCAGCTGTTTTGGCGCCTAAAATTTGACATGCAGATGCAAACGATAAAAACGTGCGCGTAGAAGGTTGGGCGAAATAAAGCATGATTCGCTTGTCATCCAAAAGTGTTTGAAGAAATAAAGAACCTTGTTTGGTTTTGGCAATAGTACGAATTTGAGTGGCCAATGAGCATAAGTCATCCAGCATTTCTCGATTAAATTGTTGAGCGATAAGTGCGTGGTAAGGCCAATTGTCGCGCATTAAATAGGGTGTTTTTTCCACAGGCGAGAGTTGATTAAAGTCTGACCATGAAATTTTAGTAAGCGCGTTGTCCAAATGCATATATTTCCTCTTATATTTTGATTATTCGCGAATTTGTCCAGTTCCCATAGCAATGAATTTAGTTGTAGTAAGTTCTTTTAATCCCATAGCCCCATAGGCGTGTAGTTTAGAAGTGCTAATGCCAATTTCAGCACCCAAACCCAGTTCTCCGCCGTCGTTTAAGCGCGTGGACGCGTTTGTTAAAACTAAGCTGGCATCCACTTGAGATAAAAATTGACGTGCGTGCGTATAGTCATTTGTAACAATTGTTTCTGTATGATTAGATCCATATTGATCAATGTGATTTATTGCTTCGTTAATATCTGAAACGATTTTGATTGAAAGAACAAGATCAAGATATTCTGTTTTCCAATCTTCTTCCGTAGCAGGAATCATATTAGGAAAAAGAACGCGAGTTTTATCATCGCCCTTTAGCATAACACCCTCTTTTTGCAAACGATCCACCATGTTTGGCAAAAACATAGCGGCAATTTCTTTGTGCACAAGGAGTGTTTCTAGTGCATTACAAGTGCTGGGTCGTTGAATTTTGGCGTTGAGTACAATTTCTTCCGCCATGCTAAAATCGGCAGAGGCATCTATGAATGCATGGCAAATACCATCATAATGTTTTAAAATAGGAATCTTGGCATTTTCGGCCACAAAACGAACAAGTCCTTCTCCACCACGAGGAATGACAACATCAATCCAGTTTTCCAGGCCAATCAACTCCTTTGTGAATTGACGATCGGTTGTCAAGGCAACTCCAATAGCACCTGTAGGAATGTTTGCCTGTGCGAGGGCTGTATCCATAATTTTGGATAAAGCAGTGTTAGAATAAATGGCTTCTTTGCCTCCTTTTAAAATAATGGCATTGCCAGATTTTAAACAAAGAGCAGCTGCATCAATTGTGACGTTTGGACGAGATTCGTAAATAAAACCAATAACGCCCAAAGGAATTTGCATTTTGCCGACCCATAAACCATTAGGGCGAACAGTCATGTCTGTAATTTTTCCCACTGGATCAGGTAATGCGATCACTTCGTGAAGGCCTTTTATCATACTGTCAATGACTTTATCAGATAGTGTCAGTCGATCAATCATGGCAGAAGATAAACCATTTTCTTTAGCAATTTGAATATCTTTTTGATTTTCTGCCTGCAATGTTTCACGCTGACGGTCTAATTCAAATGCGACAAATTGAAGAACTTCATTTTTGGTTTTTGTGGAAATAGTTCGCAGAGAAATAGAAGCCTCTTTTGCTGCTTTGGCTAGATCAAGTGCCGTTTTCATAATATTTCTCCTTGCTTGGCCGTTTGAAGTGTAGGATCTGCCAAGACCATGTTGTCTCGATGAATAACTTCGGTTTCGCCATTCGTTTTTAAAAGTTTTTGAATATCTTTTGAATTATGTCCCATAATGATACGCAAATCCTCATCATTGTAATTTGTTAAACCGATAGCGATGGTTTGGCCATTAGTATCTTCCACACAAATGGCGTCATCTTTTGCAAAATGACCAACGACATCACATACGCCAGAAGGAAGAAGACTTTTCCCTCGATTAAGAAGGGCATCGGTAGCACCTTCATCTATAATGATTTTACCCTGTGCATGGTGAGTAAAGGCGATCCAGCTTTTTCGCTGAGGAATTTCAGCCTTTTTCGCCAGAAACAATGTGCCTGTAGGAATGCCATTAAAAATAGAACTTAACGTGCCATCTTGTTGCCCGCTGGCAATAATAGAGGAAATACCCACTCGGGAAAGCCGTTGTGCAGCGGTAATTTTTGTAAACATACCGCCCGAACCAATTTGGCCTGCTTTGCCAGCAATTTTAAATAAGTTCGGCGTGATGGCTTCAACAAGGCAAATTTGTTTTGCGTCTGCGGTTGTTCTTGGGTCGGCCGTATATAGTCCATCAATATCAGATAAATTGATGAATAAATCAGCTTCGATCATGGATGCCACAAGGCTTCCCAGTGTGTCATTATCTCCAAATTTAAGTTCATCTGTGGCAATAGTATCGTTTTCATTAACAATGGGAAGAACATTCCAATCCAATAACGTTTTTAATGTAGTTGTGGCATTTAGGTATTGTCGTCTCTGGTAAACATCGCTAGCTGTAAGGAGTACCTGAGCGGTAATATATCCGTAAGCGGAAAAAGCATCTTCGTAGACATTCATAAGGCCCGGTTGTCCGATAGCTGCAGCTGCTTGTAATTTTGCCATGTCTTTTGGTCGAGCAGAAAAGCCTATTTTTTTAAAACCATATGCTACTGCACCAGAGGAAATTAAGACAACTTTTTTGCCGGTTTTAAGAATTTTGGAAATTTCTTGAGCCAGATGCAAAATACGTTCGACATTAATTCCTATGTCGTTTGTTAGGACGCTACTACCTACCTTGATGACGATTCGATTGAAATCACAGGAAATTTTTTTGTACGCATCTTTAAGAAGCGTTTTTTGAGTGGTCATGTAAAATTCCGCTTATAAGTTAAAGATAATATCTTATTCTATGATACCGTAAATCAAAAAAAAGTAAATATGCGGAATGGGGGAAAAGAAAAAAAATGGATATGCTCTTTGGGTCTTAGGATTGAACCCAAAGAGCATATTAAAAAACTTCAAATACAAACGTATTTTATAAAAACTTTTACACTTAGTGAAATTATTCGTTTTTCCATAAACCATGCAGATTGCAATATTCTCTGGCAGAAATGGTCTGATTTTCTGCGTCTATACAGAAAACGGCTTCTGGTTCATCGCTTGCTTTTAAATATTTACGGTATATTTTATTGCCAACTATAAGTTCAATCCATTCAATATAGTGTTCTAGAGTCATTGCATGTGGAGCAGATCCAACTTTTACAGTATATTTATTGCCATCTTGTTCAATTATCGGCACGTGTTTTTCTAATGCAGCATCAACGGTGTTTTCACGCATTAATTTCATTGGTTTTCCGCAACAAGCCAGTGTGCCTGCCCCTGCATGAATAGTTTCAATGATATTACCGCAAACTTCACACTTATAAATATCATTTAATTTAGCCATAATTTTTTCCTTTTTTATTTAGAATAAACACCTGTGGTTAATAATTTGTACAAAATTTTTCAAAATAAGCCTGTGGATGATCACAAGCAGGACATTTGTCCAAGGCTTCTTTGCTATCATGGAAGTATCCACAGTTGCGACAACGCCATCTGGTGGGTTCGTCTTTTTTAAATGCTTTTTTATCCATGATGTTTTTCGCCAGTTTCATGTATCTTTCTTCATGACCTTTTTCAGCAATAGCAATGTTTTTCATGACTATCGCAATTTCTGGAAAACCCTCTTCTTGAGCAATATCTGCAAATTCCGGATACATTTTTTCATGTTCATGATGCTCACCAGCTGCGGCTTCTTTTAAATTTTCAAGTGTGGTAGAAATAATCCCTGCAGGATAAGAAGCGATAATTTCTACTTCACCGCCTTCCAAAAATTTAAATAGGCGTTTCGCATGTTCTTTTTCCTGATCTGCCGTTTCTTGAAAAACGAATGAAATTTGTTCATATCCTTCTTTTTTTGCTACACTTGCAAAATATGTATAGCGATTCCGTGCCTGAGATTCTCCAGCAAAAGCGGTTAATATGTTTTTTTCGGTACGCGTACCTTTAATTGACTTCATAAGGCTAGGCCTCCTTTTTTCGGATTTTGATTGTAAAAATAGCGATATTTTAATTTATTTTAACGACCATGGACGCATCAAGTTGCGCCTGCAACCATTGTTGTAGCTCTGGTGTAAGCGCATAAACCCCTTTTTGATACCCTATATCGTTTAAAAAAGCTCTTTTTAACGATATAGGAATTGGAAAAGAAGCAAGTTCTGATGCTTCTTCAGAATTACGCTGAACCAGATAAATCATAGGCTCTTCTTCCCATGTATTAACCACAAAATAATGACTGATATCTGTTTTAGAACGAATTACATAATTACCACGAGCATAATTACAGCCCCATTCCAAATATAGACGAACCGCTTCTTCCGGTGTCATTTCCCAATCAATTAAATTAATTAAAGCTTTATTTTGTTGCACATCTGTAAGCGTCATCATTTGCATGTCCTTACTTCCACGCCAGATCGTTTTACCAACTTAAACAATTTTCTATATATATCATATATATATCATACATTATGTCGGTTTGGCTAGTAATTTAAACAATTTTTATATTCATTTGCTAAATAGCGATCTTATAGCGATGAATATTTTTTAGAAATATTAATCAAAAGGTCTTGCCTTGGGGCTTAAAAAGGATTTTTTATTTAACCCGGAACCATCAACAAAAGAAATAATTGAAATTATAATGATTTTTTATGGAATAATAGGAGGTTGCAAAATAATTTCTGTGGCCATATCAGCAGTTTGGGCAGCCTCTGGAAAGACTTTAGAAAGATTTCGGATTTGCCATAAATTATCTGCTACACGAAGAAGTAGCATGGCTAAGCTTCCTTCTGCCATATCAGCAATGGCTACTGTTTTTTCCCAACTGGCACCAGTAGCCCAGGCGTATGTGGCTGCCGCTGGTTTTAAAAACAAAGGTCTTGCAATAAAAGAATGATCAATCATATTTCGGGCAAATGGGCGCAATTCATTTTGAACTTTATAAAAGGCGTCTGTCAAAGGTTTGGGCAAAAAGCGCCGATCAACATATTCATCTATTTCTTTTTCATAGACAAATGAAGTGATAATAGCAGCCAAAAGTGTTGGGTCGTTGGTGGGAAATAATTGTCGCCGAAATCCTTCAGCAATTAAAAGAGGTTGATCCATCCGTAATTGAGAGGCCCAAAGACCATCCTCAGTAAGCGTATCATCCTCATTTACAAATCCGGTTTTTTTTAAAAAATCTAAATGGCGGAGAAATTCATTCCACAAAAAGGAAATATCCGTTTGTCCGGGAACATGTTTTTTCCCATGTAAAAAAAGATAGGTAGCAAAAGATTTTCGTAAAAGTTGAGAAATTTCCTGTGGCGAATGTGATAGTAAAAGATTAAGTGCCATGGAAAAATTAATGCGAATTTGGCTTAGCACATTTGCCGGAGCACTTCGAACGAGTTGCTCAATTAATTTCAAATCCATATGCATGCTGGGAAGTGCAATGGCAAAACCGATGTTGTCTTTTCCTCGTCGACCAGCACGACCGACCATCTGATGAAATTCAGTTGAATTTAAACCAACAAACTCACGGCCATTGTATCGATCGGAATTGGGAAATAAAATAGTTCGTGCTGGAAAATTTACTCCAGCTGCAACTGTAGAAGTGGCGAAAATAGCATCAAGGAGTCCCGTGCTCATTAGTTTTTCTAATAGTAATTTCCAAGCAGGGAGCTGGCCGGAATGGTGCGATCCTATCGCGAGTTCAGATAATGCGTACCGTTGTTTATGGTGTTGTAAGTGGGGTTGATCTCGCAGAAAATCTTCAATTAAATCATTCAAATGTTTCTTTCGTACAGGATCTTCAATATGATTTTCTAAGCAAAGCTTTAAAGCGTTATTACAATCAGATCGCGATTTTAAAAAAAATATAGCTGGCAATAAATTATAAGTACGCAACACAGAAAGAATTTCACCCATAGGCGGAAGCTGATTAGGAGGTGCCATGATTTTAGATTTTTTCATGTCTAAATATTTTTGCACTTGTTTAGAAAGTCGTGGTTTTGTGCCAGAAGCAGGCACTTGTGTGAGTGGAACAAGTGTTCCGTTTGGCTCCATAAATATCATTTTCAAGGGGACTGGACGTTTAGATTCGTTTACAACTTTACATGGACGTTGACGGATGGCGGCAAGCCAATCAGCAATTTGAGTGGCATTTCCAATAGTGGCAGAAAGCAAGAGAAGTGGGATGCGAACAGGAAGATAAATCATAATTTCTTCCCACACAACGCCTCGATCTTCATCTCCAAGGAAATGGGCTTCATCTAAGATCACAAGGCTTGTATCTAGCGATTTGCCTTGATGCATAACGTCGTATAATTGATTTCGCAGAATTTCGGTAGTGCCGACAATAAAAGGTGCCTCTTGGTTTTCTTTTCGATCGCCAGTCAAAATCCCTACGTTTTCTGGGCCAAATATTTCTCCAAATTCAATGTATTTTGAATTTGTAAGAGCTTTTAATGGAGAGGCATACCAGACCTTGCCGCCACCGGAAAGGATTTTGCGAGCGGCATTCTCAGCGATCCATGTTTTTCCAGAACCTGTGGGAGCAGTTACTAGACAATCGGAATATTCAATTGCGTCTAATGCCTTTAGTTGGAATGGATCTGGAATAAATTTAGTTTGAGCAGGTGTGCCGATTTTTTTGAAGGATTCTCTTAGGCTAGAATCAGCATTGGATATAATGGGTAGAAAAATTTGCTTGGGTCTTTTATTTTGCTTCCGCTGACGTGAAAAACTTCGGGGCGCAAAAGAATCTTTTTCTGAAAGATCCGATGTGAAAAATTCTTTTTCTTTTTTATTAAACGAATTTCGATCAGACTGGCGCCGATTTTTTTTATTATTTTTACCAACAGGCCGTTTGCTTTGGGTAAGGTAAGAAGACATAGATTATAAAACTCCCAGTTTTTCAACCATTTGGCGAAGGAGTTTATGATATTTTTCATCGACCGCATCATAAGGAGAAGACCCTTTTATATCTGCTTCCACAAGAGTATCGGAATAGGGCAAAAATCCTAAAAAAGTAAAATCAGATAAAGATTCTTTTAAAAAAGCTTCATCTTCTTTCTTTCTGATTTTATTACCCACCAGTACAATTCGATTCAGATAAATTTCGCTGGCTAATTTTCGGATGTGCTGTGCAGTTTCAATGCTTCGTTTGCCAGGCTCTACTATAATAATTAAAACATCCACAGCGGTAGCAGTGCCACGTCCTAAATGTTCAATGCCTGCTTCCATATCCATTATTACCATTTCGTTTCTGGCGACAACTACATGCGTAATCAAAGCTTTTAAAAGAGTGCTTTCAGGACAAATGCAGCCTCCTCCACCCTTAGGAATACCTCCCAATCGCATAAGTAAAATATTTTCGAATTTAGCAGATAAAGATTCTGGGAGATCATCAACTTTTGGATTTAGAGTAAACATACCGCCTATGCCGGGCTTGCTGCCCGTGCGTTTGGCTATAAGTGTTTTCATTTCGGAAATAGGAGTAATTAAATTAGCATTTTGAATGCCCACTGTCATGGCCAAATTAGCATCCGGGTCAGCATCGATAGCCAATACTTTTTTATTCATCGCATTAAATGTGCGAATTAAAAATGCGGAAAATGTAGTTTTACCCACGCCTCCTTTACCGCTGACAGCAATTTTCATAACAAGAATATTCCTAATGTTGAATTTTTATAAAAATATTTATTAATTTATCATTGAATGAGTGCGGATACAAGTATTGAACATGCGAGGAAAGAAGTTTTTAAAAGTAGCTGTTGGGAAAAGGAGATAAAGCGGTTGCGATTATAAAGAAAACTAAAGTAAGATACATTTTAATTAGTAAGGTCACATAATTTTTGGAAGGCATAATTAATGAGAACAGAAGGGTATCCGGAAATTTTAGCCCCCGCGGGCGATGAAATGGCTTTTTTGGCAGCATTAGCCGCTGGAAGTGATGCTATATATTGCGGCTTAAAATCGTTTTCTGCCAGAAAAGCAGCTAAGAACTTAACAGTGAAGCAGTTAGCACGATTAACCGAATTAGCACGTCGAAAAAATACGAAAGTATATGTAGCATTTAATACATTGCTCCTGCCACAGGAGCTTTTAGAAGCGCAACAACTTCTTATCCAAATTAGTCGATATGTGAAGCCAGATGCGTTAATCTTTCAAGACTTAGCGGTACCTGCCTTGGCGAGAAGTGCTGGATTTGTGGGAGAGCTTCATTTGTCGACGTTGGGGAATGGTAGTCATTCTGCTGTATTAGAATTGGCTTCGAAACTAAATATCTCCCGTATAGTGATGCCTCGCGAACTTTCTGTGGATGAACTGAAGCAGATGAGTAATGCTTGTCCGAACAATGTAAGCTTGGAAGTATTTGTGCATGGAGCTTTATGCTATGGTGTTTCTGGCAGGTGCTATTGGAGTAGTTTTATGGGTGGTAAAAGTGGTTTGCGAGGGGCTTGTGTGCAACCGTGCCGTCGATTATATCAACAGGAAAAACAAATTTCACGGGCTTATTCCTGTGCAGATTTGGGATTGGATACATTGGTAAAAGTGCTTAAAAAAGTAGAAAAAGTTTCATCATGGAAAATTGAAGGTCGGAAAAAAGGTCCACATTATGTATATTACACAGCCTTGGCGTATCAGCTTTTACGAGATGAAGGTGACAATCCCAAAACAAAAAAAGAAGCATTGGGATTATTAGAAATGGCGTTAGGGCGCAAGCGAACACATTATGGCTTTTTAAGCCACCGACCCTGGCATCCGATTCCAAAAGATGGACAAACAACTAGTGGTTTGTGGGTAGGTGGAATTCGCCGGCAAACAGACAGAAGCGTTGTTAGTTTAAAAGAAGCTTTATTCCCAGGAGATTTGTTGCGAATTGGTACGGAAGACGAGCCGTGGCATGAAACCGTAAGAGTATTACGAAGTGTACCAAAAGGAGGAACTTTTTCATTAAAGCTTCCCCCAAAAGTACGCCCTCCTGCAAAAACACCTGTTTTTTTAGTGGATCGTCGAGAATCGGAATTGCTTTCTAAAATTAAAAAATTACAGGTAGAATTGGAAGAAATTTCAATATCGCTTGAGAACCCAGCAACTCAATATAAAGAAATAAAAAAAACTCTGTCGAAAGGTCAAATTCGAGAGATTTGTGTACAGCGAGAAATGAAAAAAACAAAACTACGCAGTAGAGGAAAAAAAGAGAGGGCCGTTTGGTTGACACCAGAAATGACAACTGTGCCTTTGGATACCTGGGTATTTTTGCCGCCGATTGTTTTTCCTGAAAATGAAAAAGTATATATGGAAAAAGTTCGAACGCTTGTTCAGAAAAAACATCAATTTTTTATGTTGGGAGATCCATGGCAGATCAATTGGTTTAAAAATCCATTGAAACTAAATATATGGGCAGGGCCCTTTTGCAATGTTAGTAACTTCCAAAGCGCAACAATGTTGGTAAGCTTAGGTGTGAAAGGAATAATCGCGAGCCCTGAATTGGGATGGAAAGATTATGTGGACTTTGCAAAATCCACACCGCTTCCCTTAGGTGTTGTAGAAAAAGGGCTGTGGCCGTTATCAATTGCTCGGATAGAGCCACGACTTAAAAAAGAAATATTATTTGAAAGTCCTAAAAAAGAGGGGGCATTTTGGGTTCAAAGAGAAAATTTAATTTGGACATACCCTAATTGGCAATTGGATTTTAGTCCGTATCGGAAAGATTTTGAAAAAATAGGATATCAGATATTTCTCCATTTCGAAGAAAAACTACCTTCGAATATGTCTCTTAAAAAACGATCTGGAAATTGGAATTTGAAAAACAACCTGATCTAAAAAATCAAATTAAGATTTTGGATTTCCTTTGAGTTTTTCAGACAACTCTTTAAATAACGTTTCTTTTTTTTGTTTGAGAGCCTTTACTGACTCCATTGTTTTTTGGGTAAGTTGACTACGATTTTGTTGGAATTGTTGTAATGCTTCCTGAAGAGCGTCTTTTGAATCTTCTATGGTCTTTGAAAGTGCTTCAATTTTTGTAATGTCTCCTATGCCATACCGAGTACCAAAAGGATTATCAATGGCGATGAGAGCGTTGATTTGTACTAGTTGTCGACATATTTGACCCAATGCATCTGTGGATATATTTAGAGCTTTGGCAATGTCACCAATTTCCGGCGGAGTATTCGTTTGATATATGGAGACCCGTACAAACGCGACGATTAAATGAGCTTTTTCGTATGGTGAAAGCAACTCTTTCATATTTGTAACCCTTTAATATGCCTCAATATTTTAATTTTTTCAAATAATATTCAATAGTTATAAAAAAAGCATTTCCCTTGACGATACGCATAAGAGTAGAGTATCGTACCCCTGTATGGGGAGTCAACCCCGTCTTTTTTTAATATAAATATTTCTTGGAAGAACTCTATACAGCACGAAGGAAAACCTATGACAGAAATTATTCGTATTGATGCAAGAGAAATTTTAGATTCTCGTGGAAATCCCACGATAGAAGTGGATGTAGTGTTGGCTTGTGGCGCATTTGGTCGTGCTGCTGTGCCGTCGGGAGCTTCGACTGGAGCCCGAGAAGCGTTGGAATTGCGGGATACAGAAAATGCAAGATATGGTGGTAAAGGGGTTCAGATGGCAGTAGATAATGTCATTGAGCTGATTGCTCCAGAGATTGTGGGGATGGATGCAACGGATCAAGTTGCGATTGATGAAGTAATGTTAGAAATTGATGGTACAGACAACAAATCTAAATTAGGTGCCAATGCTATGTTAGGCGTATCAATGGCCGTAGCTCGAGCCGCTGCCGATGCCTATGGATTGCCATTGTTTCGATATTTAGGAGGCGTGGTCGCAAGAACGTTGCCGATTCCCATGATGAATATTTTAAATGGAGGAATGCACGCACCAAATAATTTAGATATTCAGGAATTTATGATTGTTCCGTTTAATGCAGATACATTTGCAGAAGCTTTGCGTATGGGGACGGAAATATTCCATGCATTGAAAAAGATTCTTGCTAATAAAGGATTGAATACTGCTGTGGGAGATGAAGGGGGGTTTGCGCCGGATTTAGCTTCAAACGAAGAAGCTATTATTTTAATTTTAGATGCCATTAAAGTAGCAGGATATGAGCCTGGTAAAGATGTCGGTATTGCATTAGATTGTGCTGCCAGTGAATTTTATAAAGATGGAAAGTACGTATTGAATTCGGAAAAGAGAAGTCTTACGAGTGAAGAATTAGTTGATTACTATGAAAAATTGGTGGAAAAACATCCAATTTTCTCAATTGAAGATGGTTTGGCCGAATCGGACTGGGATGGTTGGAAGGTTTTGACAGATCGACTTGGGGATGTGATTCAGCTGGTTGCAGATGACTTGTTTGTAACCAACCCTGAGATTTTGGCCAAAGGAATTGAAGAAGAGGTATCGAATAGTGTTTTAATTAAGCTAAATCAAATTGGTACTGTAACGGAAACATTAGATGCAATTGATTTGGCGAAAAGCGCTGGCTATACAACAGTAATTTCTCACAGAAGTGGGGAAACCGAAGATAGTTTTATTGCCGATCTGGCAGTAGCTGTAAATGCTGGCCAGATTAAAACGGGGGGGTTGTCTCGTTCTGATCGGATGGCGAAGTATAATCAATTGCTCCGAATTGAAGAAGAATTAGGCTTAGCAGCGAAATATGCCGATGATGTATTTATGGCAGATCCAATCAATATCGACGGCTAACAAAAATTTTTAAAAAACGCCTGATCTTAATAGGCGTTTTTTTAGACAAAGGCTGAATATGAAAAACACAAAATTTATCTTTGTTACTGGTGGTGTGTTATCTTCTTTAGGAAAAGGATTGGCTTCGGCCAGTATCGCGGCACTTCTTGAGACACGCGGATTAAAACTAACCATTTTAAAATTTGATCCTTATATCAATGTAGATCCAGGAACCATGAATCCAGGTCAACATGGAGAAGTGTTTGTAACCGATGATGGTGCTGAAACGGATTTAGACTTGGGGCATTATGAACGTTATACCAGGGCAACATATTCACAAAAAAACAATTATACCAGCGGTCGTATTTACGACAGTGTAATTAGTAAAGAACGCCGTGGAGATTATTTGGGCGGAACAGTACAGGTAATTCCCCATATTACCGATGAAATAAAAACCGCGATACAAAGTCTGGCAAATGATGTAGATGTGGTGTTAGTAGAAATTGGCGGAACGGTAGGAGATATTGAAGGCTTGCCGTTTTTGGAAGCGATTCGTCAATTTCGACATGATGTAGGGAAACAAAATATATTATATTTGCATTTAACATTGGTGCCGTACATCTCAACTGCTGGAGAATTGAAAACCAAACCGACACAGCATAGTGTGAAAGAAATGAGGAGCATCGGATTGCAACCAGACATTATTTTATGCCGTGCTAGTCAAATGCTTCCAAGTGACATTCGCGAAAAAATAGCACTTTTTTGTAACGTAGACCGAGACGCTGTATTTACAGCTCAAGATGTGGATTGCATTTATGAGTTGCCCCTTCGATTTGCCGCGGAAGGACTAGATCAGAAGATTGTCGATACCCTGGGACTTGAAACAAAACCAGTAGATGTAACTGCATGGCAAAATCTTGTGGATCGCATTAAAAATATGACGTGCACGGTTCATATTGCAATGGTGGGAAAATATACAAGTTTACCGGAAAGCTATAAAAGCTTGAATGAGGCATTATATCATGGCGGATTTAATGCGGGTATAAATGTAAAAATTCATTGGATTGACTGTGAAACAATTACCGATGAAAAAGCCAAAGATATGTTGGGGGGAATGGATGGCATTTTAGTTCCAGCAGGCTTTGGTTCGAGAGGGATAGAAGGGAAAATTTCAGCGATTCGATATGCACGGGAAAATAACGTTCCTTTTTTTGGTATTTGTTTAGGTATGCAGGTGGCCGTAATTGAATATGCACGTAATGTGGCGAAAATTCAGAATGCTGATAGTACCGAATTTAATGTAACTGCTTCAGAACCGGTGATTCATTTAATGGAAAGATGGTTTAATGAACGGACACAAACGGAAGAAATTCGTACCAGCCAGACAGATTTGGGTGGATCAATGCGGTTGGGTGCGTATTCGTGCCGAATTAAAAATGGAACCTTGGCTCAAAATGCATACGGCCAAACAGATATTTCAGAACGACATCGACATCGATATGAATTCAATAATATTTATCGCAAACCATTGACAGATGCGGGCTTGAAATTAAGTGGACTTTCGCCAAACGGAGAGTTGGTGGAAATTGTAGAAATTGAAGATCACCCATGGTTTTTAGCCTGCCAGTTTCATCCGGAATTTAAATCGCGTCCATTAGATCCGCACCCATTGTTTAAAAGCTATGTGGATGCGGTAGCCAAATATGCGAAAAAAAAATAAATTAGTTGCTGACGTCATAAACTGTCTTGTAATTTTTGATAGGGCTGAGAAGTAGAATAAAAAACTTTTCAGCCTTTTATTTTGCTTATAGATAGGTTCATTCAGATATCAAAATAATTATGATCTATATTTTAGAAATTATTGGAAGATTTTTGAAAAATTTGCACAACCTGGTCTACAGTTTTTTCGGCAGAAAGTCCAAACCAATCAGCCATTGGAATTTTAGACAGAAGAGTATCTTCCCAGGGGATGCCGTATTCTTGAAGCAGGTTTTGGATACGTTCTAGTTTTCCACCTAGTGCTTTTTTAACATCATTTACAGGGATTTCTTCTTTGATAGATACATGTAGCAGTAATAAATGAGAAATTACTGTTGCTGTGCTATGTGAAGGATGAGATAGAATAGGCAAAATGATTAAGTTTTCTTTCAAAGACCGTCCATATCCGAGAAAAATATTTTTTTCCCTGGCAATAATTCGCTTGATCCCTTTGAGTGTATTATCAGTTTCGGTACGAGATTTGTATTGTTGACTGACACCTGTTTTTTCTACGACAGAAATTGTTGTAGTATCCGTAGGATTGCCCAACACGTCCAATCCTTCAATTTTATAAAGAAGACTCCCTTGAATCATGGAAACAATTTTTTCTGCTTGTCGTAACACTAAAATATTTTTTGTAGAAACCTGAAGTGGTGATAAATGGTGTGCATTTAAAATATTGAGGAATGTTCCACTTAACGGTTCAGCCAGACGGCTAGTGCCTACTGTAACGGTTTTTGCTTGATGTTTGATGGCATCAATAGGCCGGGAAAGATCACTAACAATTTTATTTAATCGTGCAAACAATGCATCTAACATATTGGGTGCACTGGGTTGAATTTCAAAATCGCTATCAAAATCTTCCATTGGGAGGCGACCAGAAAGATATTTAAACAATAAAATAATTTCTGAAATATTTTGGGCACCCATGGCTAAAGGGATTTGTTTTTCTTTTTGCCGCGCCCGAAGAGCTAAATAGTGCCTTACAATCATCCGATGAAAGGGAGTATCAAGCAGGATGTCGTAAGCGTCTTTCCCTTCTTTTTTATATTGACGCACAAATGAACGAATCTCTTCTCGCATTTCATAAAAGAAATTAGATGCTCCATGAATAGTAAGTGCCGCATAATACCCCCACAAATGACCGCAAAGGGTGTTTAAAACAGGAGCTAGATGTTCAGGCAATCCCGGGCTATAGAAAACATCGGTTGCATATGGCGAAAATCGATAATCGCCCTCTTGAGCAATAACCAATGGAACTGCTTTGTGAGCTTTAAAAATAGCCACATCTTTTAAAATATCGCTTATTACGTTTTCACGTGTACCCATCGCACAAACTAAAATGAGTGGCTCAGAAGACAAATCAATATGTTTTTTATCTTCGATATAATCGCTCGAAATCGTTTTATAGCAAAGCTCTGAAAGCTTAATGCGAATTTCATCCGCCGCCGCTTTATTTGGGCCAGACCCAACTACTGCCCAATGAACTCGCGAAAGAGCATGTTGGGTAGCAGATTTTTGAAACACATCGCGCTGAGAAATAATTTGACGCATTTTATCAGGCAGGCGTAAAAGCTGACGAATATCTTCTGAAATTCGAGATGCAGGAAGGCATTCTAAATTCATGCCTATTTGAAGAGCAAGTAAAACACCCGCCGCAATTTGACTGTAAAAGGCTTTTGTGCTGGCAACAGACATTTCTATATCACGGCCAGTACTAGTATATAAAACACCATCAGTTTTAAAGGTGATATCAGAATCTCGCCGATTCACAATGGAAATTGTTTTGGCGCCAAGCCGCCGTACCATGTCAATTGCGTGGTTTGTGTCTGTTGTAGTCCCGGATTGAGTAATAGCGATAACAAGCGTATCGGACATGCGATGTACATCATTTGTTTCCGGAAGAACGAAGCCGCTAAATTCAGAAGCTTTTATTGCTTTTACGGAGATTTGTTGATCTTTTAAATAATGTTCCAAAGTATTGGCACAGACTTTTCCTGCAACGCCAGCTGTTCCTTGCCCAATGAAATAAATGTGGCGAATTTTCCCTTTCTTAAAAGCCGATTGTATTTTGACTGGAAAAGAATTTTCTTTTAAACAGGGTATATAATGTCCAGCATCGGTAATTTCCCATCGATTCTGAAGAGTTCTTTCCACAGACAATGGAGATTCGGAAATTTCTTTTAGAAAAAAATGAGGAAAATTTTGCCGATCAATATCACGGCTGGTGATTTGAGTGATTCGAATATCTTTCGGCGCTAAAAGAACGCGAGAGCCATTGTACGCCATAGCAGTAATACTTTGAAGATCTTCGGCATGATAGTTGTTGTCTAAAACAAAAATCTTCCCCTGCATAGAACCGTCGGGTGTGTTCACATAGCTTTCACCATCGAGTCTAATATATGTATCTGTTTCCTCTACAAAGCCATATACTTCAGAAGAGGGGATATATCCATCGGGAGCAAGGCCAACAAAAACAGCTTGTCCGCTTCCTCGTTGAGCTAAAAAAAGTTTTCCTGATTCAGCAGAAGATTGAAGGCAGATGGCGTGAGACCCTTTGAAATCATTGACTGCTTGGCGAAAGGATTCAGTCAAATCTAATCCTTGGCGACGATAATGAGATACCCATAAAGGAATAATCTTTGTGTCGGAGGTTGTGGTCTTAGGAATTTGAATGCCTTCAGCAACAAGTTTTTCAATAATTTCCAAATAATTATCAATATCACCATTTAAACAAGCAAAAAGGATTTCTTTTTGTGGTAAATCTGCGTTTTCTGTCATTTGATCTAGTGGATGACAATTGGCTTCGGTAATATCACCGACTGAGGCCCAGCGAGTGTGTGATTGAATAGAAGAAGAAATAAAAGGAACACGAGAGATTGTTTTTAGTAAGAAATCTTTTTTTATTTGGGAACGCAAAAAAGAAATATTATCCCCCAAAGAGCCGATTTCGGATGCTATCTTGTAGACGAATGCAATATGTATTTTAGTCTGTTCTGCGAGAAACCGGATTGAGTAATTTTCTAGAACAATTTCATCTTGACGTGATTGAAATTCTTTTTGTTGATTAGCAGAAAGGGAATTCCAAAAAAATTGAAAACTATTTTGCGAAAATGATAATAAAACACTGATTCCTGCGGAATCTCGACCCCGAACCTCCAGACGATTAATGCTGTTACAAACCGCATTAATCTCTTTATATAAAGAAATAGTTTGAGCCGATACAGTTGCAGGGAGGGCAATATCGCCTAGCTCTGATATTTTTTGGATGTTTTCGATAATTTCAAAACGGAGGCACCAATCAATATCTTTAATTAGTTCAATATTGTCCGTAGAAGTGCGACCAGCACTTAACCGGCTTTGCAAATTTTGTAAAAGTGATTGAAACCCCTCTAGTTTTTTGGAAACTTCCTTTAAAATGGTGGCGTCTTTCATGAGGCATGTAAACACTAAATTAGTTTTAAGTGTTTTGGCAAGCGTGAAGATTTCAGCAAGAACTTCAGTACGGAGATCTTCACAATCGGTTTGAAAAACGCTATTACTGGCGAGTAAAAAATGGGTAATAACTTCGATAGGATTGGCTTCAATTTTCCCCGATGGTTTTATTGCCAAAAATCCGGAAAACCCACAGGATAAAAACGAGGTTTGAATTGGGAAAAAAATAACCGATCCTGGTGGCACATCCGTTAAACGTTTTGCAACGTAGATGATTGGACGTTTTTGAATGAAGAATAAAAATTTTTTTTTCCAATTCAAACACATGGAGTTGATCTTTCTTCCCTAAATTATAAATTACATTCGACGATAAAGAGTTTCAATCCTATCATAAGTCATGATGGATTCCCAATTTTCCCCTAACGCATTTTCCCATAGAGGAGCCATGCCTAATGCAACTTTTACCATTGTGTCCATCTGTTCATCAGTTACATTTTTTGTAATTTCTCGAGGAAGATCTATCCTATTTAATTTCATCATTTGTCGGAATTCAGGAATGTATTTTCCATAAAAATCTTCCAGATAATCAAAAACCAAGGTGTTACCGATGCCATGATGAATTCCTAAAATGAATGATAGTCCGTAACTCATTGCATGCGCCACGCCTACCTGAGAATAAGCGATGCTCATGCCGCCAAAAAAAGAAGCCATCATAAGCCTGTCATCGGCATCCTCTGGTGGGTTGTCTAGGAAAACTTCCCGACACAAATCTAGAGCTTTTTCCCCATATGCTTTACTAAAAGCATTTAAATAAGTGCCTTCTAGAGATTCTATGCAGTGGATATAGCAATCCATTCCGGTATAAAACCGTTGGTCATTTGGCACTCCTTTTAATAATTCTGGATCCATAAGTGCTTGATCAAACACGGTATAATCTGAATTCATGCCCAGTTTCCGAGTAGGGCCAGTAAGGACAGTGGTTCGAGAAACTTCGGCACCTGTGCCTGCCAAAGTTGGAATGCCCACATGATATATGGCTGGATTTTTAACGAGGTCCCATCCTTGATATTCTACTGAACTACCTGGATTGGTTAAAAGAAGGCTGATGGCTTTGGCAATATCCATTGTAGAACCGCCACCTATTCCTATAACACCAACAAGATTTCCTTTGGCTTCTTTTTTTACTTGATCAGTTAAGGCATCAACGTAGTAAGTTTTGGGTTCATTGTCTACATTCACAAATAAAAGAATGTCATTTTCGTGCAATGGAATTCGTTTTTGCAAAGGTTGATCTTTAAAAACATCATCGAGCACGAACACCATGGTATCTGTTTTTGATACACGTTTGGAGGCTAGAATTTCATCTAGTTGATCAAAAGACCCCCGTCCAAAAAGAATTTGAGGTACTACACGAAAATTGCGAAATTTCATTTTTTACTCCAAAATTATTTTAAAAAAGCCGTTTTAATTTTTTGAACGCGATTGTTGATTTCTTCTTCTGACCAAGTAAGCCGAATTGCCAATGAAATAGTTCGACTAATATAATCGTCCGAAACAGGTAATTCTATTTTTGAATAATCCGGACAATACTTAAAAGCCATTGTAGCGATAGGCGCTGGTACAGATAGTGTTTTTAAGTGATTCCATTGTTTAAAATAATGCCAATTATTTGGGTACCAATACATCCAGCTGTCCAAGCCAACTTCGGCAAATTTGGCAACAATATCGATAGCGCGTTCTTCAGAAGGCAAAAAGAATGATAAAAATGTACAAGTATCACCATTCGGATCGGGAATTCGACGAAAAGTAATTTCAGGGATATTTTTAAAGGCGCTTTGAAGAACCTGATGTATTTCCCGTTGACGGGCAATCATGTTGGATAATTTTCGTAATTGAGCTAATCCTACAGCTGCATTTAATTCGCTGATGCGATAGTTAATGCCTAAAATATCGTGATCTTCTTTCCCGCGGTCAGGATTAGTATGGTCGTGGCCATGGTCTGCGTATTTATCAGCTAAAATATAACGTTCCCGGCTATTTGTAATAATAGCACCACCCTCCCCACAAGTAACTGTTTTTACAGAGTCGAACGAAAAGCAACCCATTTCGCCGAAAGTGCCTAGAGCTTTCCCTTGAAACATACCCCCTAGGCTTTGGCAGGCATCTTCGATTAAAATAAGACCCTTTCGAGCACAATATTCTTTTAATTTGTCAATTTGAGACATAGCACCGCACATGTGAACAGGGACCACTGCTTTGGTGCGAGGAGTAAGAACGGCATCAATAGCTTTAGGATTTAAGCATAAGGTATCATCAATTTCTGCGAAAATGGGAATGGCTCCTTGAAACAAAATAGATTCAAATGTAGCAACAAATGTAAAAGGCGGAATGATGACCTCATCTCCAGCACCAACACCACAAGCCGCAAGCGCTGTAGAAAGTGCTGCGGTACCGCTAGAACATAAATGTGCATATTCAACATTGAGCTGGCGACAGAGTTCTTCTTCAAATTTTTTAGCTTTGTTATCTTTCCGGATGTTGTCGAAGCCATATCGACCCAATGCGCCAGTATCGAGAACATCTTGGATTTCTCGGCGTTCTTCGTCACCAAACCATTCATAGCCAGGCATGATATATACTCCTTTAAAGGGTTGCTGTATCAATTCGAGGAAATAGCATTAGAGCTTTATTTAATAACGGATTGCCCGTTTTCAAAAGCGGCCAAGCTTGAATTTCTTTTAATGTCCATGCTTTTTCTGGAAAACCAAGTATTTGCTGAATTTTTTGAGCACTTGCAGGCATGATGGGCCAAATGGCCACAGAGATTTGCAGCAGTGCTTCAAGTAAATGCCGAAGTACAGTATGAAGTAATTCTTTTTTCGATTCATCTTTGGCTAATGTCCAAGGAGCCATTGTATCGATAAATCGATTCATACGGCCTAAAAGATCCCATACGCTTTCTAATGCTCTGTGAAATTGAAATGCTTTCATGTATTCTGTATAGGTATTTAGCATTTCGATGGCAGCTAGTTCAAGATTATCGTTAAGGTCAGCAAGTGATTTTGAATTGGCTTCGGGAACAATGCCTTCACAATATTTATGAGCCATCGCCAGTGTTCGTGAAACCATGTTGCCCAAATCATTTGAAAGATCTGTATTTATGCGCTGGACAAGTGCATCTTCACTGAAATTAGCATCTAACCCAAAGCTCATTTCACGCAAAAGGAAAAAACGAAAGCCATCTAGCCCATATTTTTTTTTAAGTTCTAAAGGAGGCGTTCCATTCTCCAAGCTTTTAGACATTTTTTGATCTTGCACATTCCAATATCCATGAACATATAAATGACGATACGGCTCTACTCCCATGGCTTTTAGCATGGTGGGCCAATAAATACCATGGGGCTTTAAAATATCTTTTGCCGTAATGTGATGGCAGACAGGCCAGTATTTTTTATAGTTTTCACCGTTCGGATATTCCAATGCTGATAAATAATTTAGAAGCGCATCAAACCACACATATGTAACATATTTTTCATCGAATGATAATGGAATTCCCCATGTAAGTCGACTCGTCGGGCGTGAAATACATAAATCGGCCAAAGGCTCTTTTAGAAATGAAAGAACTTCATTCCGATAGCGCTGAGGCTGAATGAATGTAGGATTTTTTTCAATATGTTGAATTAACCAATCCTGATATTTGCTCATCCGAAAGAAATAATTCGATTCCTTAATTATTTGTGGGACAGTTAAATGATCTGGACATTTTCCGCCTACAAGTTCGCGTTCGATATAAAATCGTTCACATCCGGTACAATAGAGACCTTCATATTCGTTGTAATAAATATCTCCCGCATCGTAGAGCTGTTGCAGTACTTTTTGTACTAATTTTTTATGAGTGGCATGTGTGGTTCGAACAAAGTAAGAAGGAGCAATATCAAGTTGTGGCCAAAGATCTTGAAAAAGCTTACTAATGTTATTTACATATTCTTCTGGTGTAGTGCCTGCCTTTTTGGCAGCTTGCATGACTTTATCGCCATGCTCATCTGTGCCGGTTAGGAAAAATGTGTTTTTTCCTAACAATTGATGAAATCGTTGGGCTACATCGGCTACAACAGTTGTATACGCATGTCCCAGGTGAGGCGTAGAGTTCACATAATAAATAGGGGTGGTAACATAAAAAGGTGTTGTCATAGTAACCCTTTATTCTTCCGATACTAGTTGATCAAGATCCGCTTCAACAAAAGAGCCTTCTTCAGTTTGAATGGTTATGAGTTGCTTTAGTAAATTTTGTCGTAAAACTCGACCAGAAGCCTCTTTTATTTTAACTTTAGCACCGATTTTAGGAAATTTTTTTCTAAGTTCAGCATATGTTTCATTTTCAAATGCTAAACAACACATAAGTCGACCACACTGGCCTGAAATTTTTGCAGGATTTAGACTGAGACCTTGTTCCTTTGCCATACGGATGGAAATAGGATCAAATTTTTCCAAAAAAGCACTACAACAAATTTCTCGACCACAACGACCCAATCCACCACACATTTTGGATTGATTTCGAATGCCCACTTGCCGCATTTCAATATGTGTATGAAATTTTTTAACGAGCTGTCGAACGAGCTTTCTAAAATCGATTCGACCATCGGCCGTAAAAAAGAAAACAAGCAAAGAGCCATCAAGAGAACTTTCTACTGAAAAAAGGCTCATTTCTAACTCTAGCTCTCGAATAGCTTCCTGACAATAGACAAATGCTTCTTTTTCTTGATTAGTAGCTTTTTCTGCATTTCGAAAATCATTTTCCGAAGCGTGTCGAAGTACATTTTTAAGCGGGTAACTTGGTGGAATATGCCGAGCAAATGGAGCACAAGCGACGGTACCCATGGCAAGTCCTTTTTCGGTTTCAACAACCACCGTATCGTCAACTTGCAGAGATAACCCATTAGGGGAAAAATCGTATATTTTACCACCCGATTTAAATTGAATACCCACAACGTCATATACAGGAGACGTGTCGTTCATAAAAATCCTTTAATTATCAGCTGTCGATATGCATAACACATCTGATAGTGTCAAAAAAAGTTTTTCCAAACAAAGCCTTGGAGGAGTGTTTTTTATAATTTGTCGCTTGGCGGATAAAAGCGCATCTGCTATCTGAAATAAACGTTTTGAATGCGCTTTAGCGAATGGTTTTAAAATTTCTACAATAGGTTTAAATTCAATTTTTGCTACATTAATGGAAGCAATAGTTGCCTCTCGAATCAAGTGAATCCAAATGTCAATATCTCGAAGAGCTTGTTCTCTACTTGTACCTAAATATTCTGCCAATGCCAATTTTTTCTGTGTAGGCATAGAATGGATTTCTACTAAACGTTGTACCAAAAATAAAATACGATCTAGAAGCATTTGAACGGAAATATCCGTTCTTTCTTGTAAATCTCCCCGAGAAAAAAAAACAGATAATACCCGTAGTTTTTCCGCAGTAAGATCGGGATACGTTTTAGCCCATAGTTTTTCTAGCGCATCTCCAGCGAGAGGTATAAATCGCAATTTTTGACAGCGTGACTGAATTGTTGGAAGAAGATCAGAAATGCTAATCGCAGTAAGTATAAAATAAGTGTTCGCAGGTGGTTCTTCCAACGCTTTTAATAATGCGTTTGCTGCTGCTGAATTCATGTTGTGGGCATCGGAAATTAGAATAACTCGAACATTTCCTTCAAAAGGATGGTAAAAAAGACCTTCTAGAATGTTTTCTCGGATTTGACCAATAGTAATTTCTCTTTTTTGGGAATTTTCCGTAACAGAAATTTGCCAAAAATCAGGGTGCCCCCATATATCCATTTTTTTACAAGCAGTGCAGGAGTTACAAGATGTCTCCACGGTGTTTTTACATAACAATGCCTTTGCCAATATGGCTGACGCAGTTTTTTTCCCGGTACCTTCTGGGCCTGTGAATAAAATTGCGTGAGGAGTCTGGCGGGTTTGAATCCAATATTCTAAAACCTCTTTTATCACCGGTTGCCCAATGAGATCGGAAAAACCAGTAAATGTGATCATGATGCAATTCCGGCCGGATGGAGATATACATATATTGCTTGCATCAGCATATGCGCAACAATAGCATGCATATCTTCTACTTTTTGCATATCGTGAATAGGAATAAGAAGGCTTGTTTCTACCATATTGGCAAGCTTACCGCCTGAATAACCAGAAAGTCCAATGGTATGTCCGCCATGTAGGTTTGCCCAATCCATTGCCCGAAGAACATTGGAAGAATTGCCGCTTCCTGAAATACCCAAGACAACATCTCCTGGTTGAAAAAAATTTTTGAGTGGCTCAACAAATATATCTTCGTAGGACAAGTCGTTTGAGATGGCCATGAGAGTAGCAACATTATCGCTTAAGCAAAGAACTTTAAATTTTTTATCAAGATCTAAACAGCATCCTTTATTTAAATCACAGACCAGATGAGATGCGGTAGTTGCACTGCCACCATTTCCCATCGTAAAAATGCACCGCTCTTCCATATATGCAGCTAAAATCCGATCTACAATTTTTTTGAATGCAACGTGATCAAATGTTTTCAATAATTGTTGAAGATCTTCCGTATATTTTTGACTGAAAGAAGAGATATCCATCAAAACCCCTTTTTGCCTTATAATTTTTAAAATATATCATATTCATGTAAAAAAAGGCAAGCGAGAGAAGGAATAGTTTAAGGCTAGGGCTGATACAGCAAAAAAGTACTGTGAAAAGAACCTCATTTATGTCGGGGAAGAAAAGGGTGAAGATAACGTTACAGGAAAGGTTTCCAAGGCTTCCGAATAGGAATCTAAGTGGCCGATATCTCTTAGGTATTCTTCAATATGAAAACCATACATTTGATTTACCAAGAAAGGGAGAAGATCAAACCCGATATCTAATGCTTTTTTAGCAGGTACTGTATTAGGAAGATAGTCGAAAATAGTAGGGCTTGCGATGTAAATACCTGCATTTGACAGATTGCTGGCAGGATCTTTCGGTTTTTCGATGAAGTTTGTAATTAATTGAAAGCTATCGAGAGTAACAATGCCGCAAGAAGAAGGATGGGATGTATGAAAAAGACCCATGGTTAAAAGAGCTCCTTTTTTTTTAAAAGCCTGATGCGCATCCTTCATTTTTGTAAGATTTACTAGGGTTAAAATGTCTGCGTAAGCAATGAGAAAGTCTTCCGAAGATGAAATGAAAAAGCGATTTTGAAGCAGTGTACCGGCACTGCCTAAAAGAACAGGCTCGTGGACAGTTGTGATTTCAAGAGATGTTTTGGGGCGAATTATATCTAAATAAGTTTCTACTTTATTGGCCAAATGATGTGTATTGATTAAAACACGTTTAATACCATGTTGTTCGAATAATTTAAGCCACCACCCCAATAAAGGTGTACCGTGAATATCGATTAAGCACTTAGGGGTGTGGTATGTATGTGGACGCAAGCGAGAGCCCAAGCCAGCGGCCAAAAGGTATGCGTTCATGGCGATGAAACCCTGCGAACGACTTCTAATTTTTTCATTTGAGCATTCGCATATGCCAAAATATCGTCCGTATTTTTTTGTTCTTCTAAGTATGCCCAGTAAGCACGAATACTATCTTCTACCGTAAATCGAGGAGACCATCCTAATTGCTGAAGAGCCCCTGTATCGGAGAAAATGTGGCGCGTATCGCCAAATCGATAGAATTCGTTTTGAATAGGTTCTATAGAGTGCCCTACAACCCTTTGCATGGTTTCGTAGAATTCATTTACAGTCCAAGGGATACCGCCACCGACGTTAAATGTTTTTCCTATGGCCGCCGGATGTGTAAGAACTAGTGTGTTTGCTGCTACGGCATCGTTGATGTTAATGAAATCGCGAATTTGTTTTCCATCTTCATAAACAATGGGTGTTTGTTGTAAAAAAAGAGATAAAGCAAAAATGCGCATGGCCCCTGAATAGGCGTTATAGAAAGATTGTCGAGAACCTTGAACGATTGAGTAGCGCAGAACAACTGTAGGAATATGATATCTATTTCCTAATGACAGAGCAATTTGTTCCTGTGCATGCTTAGACAATGCATATGGATTAAAAGGGTGAACAACTGATTCATCCGATGGTTGCCAATGAAGAATTGCCCCGCAGGCTGAACAAAGGTGATTCCATTTGCGTTTTTTCAATTGGCTTTCTGATCGGATTGCAGGATACAAATATGTATTTGTTTCAGGAAAGCAATGGGGACACGAGTAGAGCCCTTCGCCCATAATTGCTTGACTGGTTGCGACAATAACACGAGAGATGGGTTGTTTTGTTTCAACCAGAATTTCATACAATAAAGCTGTAGATTGAGTGTTAACACGAAAAAAAGAAGAAAATTCTGGCAAATAATCCTGATACGCAGCAAAATGATAAACAACCTCAATTCCTTGTAGGGCTTTTTGGAGCATGGATTTATCTGTTACATCACCTTCAATAAATTCAATTTTTTTTGAAATATAAGGAGGAAGTCCTTTAGGGTGAACCGTAGGAGAAAGATTATCTAAAATTCGAATTCGATGATCTTGAGCCAAAAGTGCATCTGCTGTGTGAGAGCCAATAAATCCAGCACCGCCCGTAATTAGAATATTCATCATTCTCTCAAGTTTTGTTATTTGCTAGAGTAAGAGCGAGCATCAAGTATAACCTTACTACCGCTCATTTCAAATGTAAATGGAAATTCCCGATATGCAGACATGGCATCAAAGATTTGAGATTTGTTTTCCCGATCGACCAGAAACATCATAAAACCTCCGCCACCTGCACCGGCAATTTTGCCCGAAAGAGCGCCGGCCTTTTTAGCAATTTCATACATATCATCAATTTCTGGAATGGAAATACCAGAGGCAAGCTGTCGTTTTAGTTGCCAATTTTTTTCCAGAAGCATCGCACATGTTTTGATGTCGTTCAACTGCATAGCTTGTATAAAAGGTTCGACCAGCTCTACCATTTGAGAGAGGTTGGAAAACTTAATTCCTTCTTTTATGTTTTGATTTTGTTCTGTTAAAATTGCATCCGCATTCCGAGTAAGGCCTGTGAAAAAAAGCAAAATAGATGCAGCAAATTTTCGACACTCAGCAGCGGTCATAGAAATCGGATGGCGCTTAACAGAATGATCTGCAAAGAAAACAAACCGATTAATACCGCCATAGGCAACAGCATATTGATCTTGCCGGCCGATTGGTTTTTGTAAAATATCAATTTCAATCTGGCAAGCTTCTTTTGCCAGTTGTTCGGCTGTAACCAAATTGTTTTGATAGGTATGAAGAGCATGAAGGAGGGCAACGGTAATGGCACTGGAACTGCCCAAGCCAGATCCGCTGGAAGGAATGTCAGCAAGTGTAGTAATTTCAACACCACGATCCACCCCTGTTATTTTTAAGGCCTCACGAATGAGATTATGCTGAATATCATCTACCCGATCGACCGATTCTTTTTTAGAATAGTTCAAATAAATTTTATTATCGAATCGTTCCTTCACAATAGCGTAGACATATTTATCAATAGTTGTACAGATCACCTGCCCAGGCTGAGACTGATAAAAAGAGGCCAAGTCACTGCCTCCTCCTACAAAACTAAGTCGAAGAGGTGTTTTGACAATAATCATAGAGAATCCTTTGAATGTTTAAAAACTACTGATACCGGTAAGTGTAATCATAATCTGATATCGATTATTGCTATCTTCAACTCCCCAACTAAACCCAAGCCCCCAGCACTTTGTTTTGTAAAGAAGGCCCACATGAGCCTGAAGCGTTTTGCGTGAGCTGAAGTTGTATTCAATATCACCGAAAAAGAACCAACGATCAGCTAATGCAGTATTCAAGCGACCGTAGAAAGAGTTGCTTTCACCCTTGGCAAATCGATATTCTGCACCAACAAAATATTTTTGATAAACAGATACGGATCCTCCGATGTTGTAATATGGAAAATTGCCGTCATAGGTATTATATGCCACACCTCCTCGTAAAGACAAGTAAGGAGATAGCCCGACAATCAGATTGGCTTCAATGGGTGAAAATGGCCGATTAGTTGAAGTTTGTGCATTCCAATCGTACGATTGATATATGCTAAATCGCATCAATTCTGCATAGGTGGCTTGTGTTTTGGTTTCGGATGCGAACGGAGTCCCGACACTAGATAAGGGTATTAAATATTCACCCATACCTGTGAAAGATTCTACATTTTCAGCCGCCTCTTTATACTTTTGAGCATCAGGTTCTGGTGTGCGAATATCCATATTATACATAAATTTGCTATTGTCTCGTTTTGGCTGTTTCGATGGTTTTAAACGAGCCATGAAGATGTTGGTGAAACCATATGTTAATTTATTATTTTTTTGATATCGGTCAATGTAATCACCAAAATTTGGAAGACCTGTTTGATCCAAATCAGGAACAAGGCTGTATAAAATTTCTGGTCGAATAATATATTGCAATTTTTGAACATTTAAAAAATTAACGTCAAAAGTCCGATGAAGTTGAGTCGAGGCTTCCAATGTAAAATCATAGATAAATCGATCATGACTACCAGCCTTAACATCACCGATAGTTTTAGGCTCTGTAACGTTCCAATAAGTAGCATCTAGTCCAATAGAAGGTGTGATGGAAACATATTTTCCTAAATTAAACGGAAAATAAAAACGAGGAGCAATATCTAAACGAGCACCTTGTTGAGAGTCTTTTCGATACAGATAGGAAGCCTCTCCAGCAACACTATATTGAATGTTGGGAAATTGTGAAAAAACCGGAGTGCGAACATTTGCCACAAAAAAAGTGGGCAAACTTTGTGTGTTAGTATCTGTTAATTTTAAATTACGTGCGGCCACATCATCATACCAACGTGTTTCAAGTTTGGCATACCATTGTTGCCCGGTACGAGAAAGAGCCAGTCGATTTAGTCGGACATGTTCGTCATATTCATCTAAAGAGCGACTAAACCGATCAAAAAACACTTTTTTAGATTTTTCAAATCCGGCATATCCACTTCGAAATTCTCGCAAGTAGTCTTGGTCACTCACGATATCAATGTCAGACATAAATTTAATATCAGCGAAAAGGGTTTGATCCTGTTTCATACGGAACCAATATCGAGTGTGATTGGGTCGGGTAAAACCATCTCCATCGTATCCCCATTTGGAGTTAGATGGAGTACCATCATCAATTTGTCGGTCGTTTAAATAATCAAATTGAATAATTCCACCACTGTCATAGGAAGATTCGTAACGAAATTCAGCACCGAAGCGATTGCCACGCTTATCTAAATGATTATAATAAAAGGTAGCATCCATGGAATTATTAATAGCCCAAAAAACGGGAATTTCAATATCCACGCCCAGGCGATTAGAATATGCGACGCTTGGCATTAAAAGTCCTGTTTGGCGGGTAACTTTAGCAGGAAAGACCAAATAAGGTGCCCATAAAATTGGAAGATTTTTCGCCCAGAAAGTAGCTCCTTCAGCAATTCCGTATCCATCAATGGTAACTTTTACATTTTTGCCGGTAAGTTTCCAATCTGGATCGTTCATATCGCATGTGGTGATTATTGCTTGTTTAGCCAGATAAGAATCTGGGCCTGTTTTGAGAATTTCGTTTCCAGAAATGGTAATATGGTTTTCCTGTGCAAAAATAGAGCCACTATAAAGAATGCCGGTTTCTGATTCTAAATCAAGAGTTAAACGATCGCCTGTCATAACATTGCCCTGAGAAAGTGCAAATACATGACCGGTAGCAATGACCGTCATGTTGGTCTGATCAAAGACGATATGATCTGCCTTAATAACTTTCCCTAACTGTGTAATTTCCACATTACCTTCGGCAACATAATTTCCGTTTGGAAGCTGTCGAAGTTCGTTAGCTTCAATGTTCCAAGGTGTGTTTTCATCTACCGCAAAAGCAGAAGAGGTCGGAAGGCAAAAAGCAACACCTGTTACTAAAGATGAAAAAAGAAAGTTTATAAAAATTGTAAAAATAAGCCGTTTCAACAAAGCTCCTTCTTTACAAAAGGCGGTGGAAGGTGAAGGCAAAAAATGAATATATTTTACGCTAAGAAAGGGTAAAATACAAGGTCTCTTTTGTGTTGAAAATAAGGTGCCTTATTGAGAAAAAACGGTTTAAAATTAAGAATTTTTTTCTTTTTGAAAGTATGATATCTTATCAATCCTGATTGTGTGTCTGTTGAAAAATAAAATGGAAACAAAATGTAATTTTTAAAATATTAAATTCTCAAAAGAAATGAGAAAACGGATATGAAGCAAAAATTTATCCATACACTTATACTAGGAGAGGCTATTAGCGAAATATTTGTTCTTTCACAGAAAACAGTAGGAAAAACAAAGTCGGGCAAATCCTTTTTGTCATTAGTTTTGGCAGATAAAACGGGCTCCATTGATGCAAAAGTATGGGACGATGTAGAGTCAATTACACTAAAAGCGGTAGAAGGTGATTTTGTTAAAGTTGTGGGACAAGTAACAGAATATCAAGGCAAACTACAAATTACGGTAAATGGGCTTGCCAAAATGACGTCAGAAAATATGGATGCAGCTGATTACATTGCGACTACTACAAAAGATATTCAAAAGTTACAACAAGAATTAACAGCATTTATTCAATCGGTAAAAAATGCCTCTTTAAAAGATTTGTTACTGGCTTTTTGGGAAAATCCTGTATTCAAAAAATCTTTTTCAGAAATGCCTGCAGCAAAAAAAATACACCATGTATATTTGGGTGGGTTGTTAGAGCATACAGTAATGGTAACTAAACTAATGGATCATTATTGTACTTTATATTCGGATGTAAATCGTGATTTGGGAATAACCGGTGCCGTGTTACATGATATTGGCAAATTAAAAGAATTTTCATTTGCCAGTTCCATAGATTATACGGTGACAGGAAGGCTTTTAAGCCACGTGTATTTGGGTGTAGAAATGATAAATGAAAAGTTAGTAACCTTTTCTAATTTTGATGATCAAACAGCGATGTTATTGCGACATATGGTTTTGAGCCATCATGGTGAACGAGAATTTGGGGCTTTGATATTGCCCCACACAATTGAAGCAATATTGCTTCATTATGCAGATACGCTGGATGCAAAAATGGCGGCGGTGCAAGAGCATATTGGGAAGCATGCCGATGGTTTATTTACTGAATATCATCGACCTATGGAACGATATTTCTACATCGGAGATAAAAAGGAGAAATAACTGTGTTTATTTCACTAGAAGGCATTGAAGGAAGTGGCAAAACCACACAGATAGTCCAGTTGGCTTCATTTTTAGAGGAAGCTGGCCATACTGTGGTGCTGACTCGTGAACCCGGTGGCACGCGAATTGGAGATGGAATTCGAAAAGTGCTGTTAGATTCAAAACACGAAGAAATGGCACCGACAGCTGAGCTTTTATTATTTATGGCAGATCGAGCCCAGCATTTGCACGAAGTAATACTTCCGGCACTACGCGAAAAAAAAACGGTATTGTGTGATCGGTATTATGACGCAACAATTGCGTATCAAGCATCGTCACGAGGCATTTCACGAAAATTAATTACACATCTTCATGAAACGTTATTTGATAATTTATTACCGGATATAACTTTTTTATTGGATGTGGATCCGAAAATAGGATTAAAGCGGGCTTGGAATCGGATTGAAAAAACGAACAATGATCATGAAGCACGGTTTGAAAAAGAATTGGAATCATTTCATGAAAAAGTACGATCTGGATATTTAGAACTAGCTAAAAGTTGCCCGAATCGATTTGTTATAATTAATGTTGAAATACCTTCAGAAGAAGTAACGAAAAAAATACAGGCAGAATTAACTCAAATTTTAAAATTAAATTAGTTTTGGATAATCTATGAAGAACATTTTAAATGCAATTGGAAATACCCCATTGGTAGAAATTAAACGGTTGAACCCAAATCCGAATGTACAAATATTGGCCAAGATTGAATATGTGAATCCTGGTGGATCAATTAAGGATCGTCCGGCGTTATATATGATTGAAGAAGCAGAGAAAAAAGGCTTATTAACGCCTGATAAAATTGTAATTGAAGCAACTAGCGGCAACACGGGAATTGGACTTGCCATGGTATGTGCGATTAAAGGCTACCGATTGCTTTTGGCGATGAGTGAAATGGCAAGCCAAGAACGACAGAGGATTTTAAAAGCGCGCGGTACAGAAATTTTATTAACACCAGGACGTTTGGGGACAGATGGTGCAATTGAAGAAGTGTATCGAATTGTTCGTGAAAATCCAGGCAAGTATTTTGCAGTGGATCAATTTAATAACCCGGATAATTGGCGATCACATTACTATGGTACCGCGATGGAAATTTGGGAGCAAACAAACCATAAAGTGATCCGTGTAGTGGCAACCATGGGAACAACCGGAACATTAATGGGGATTTCTAAACGACTCAAAGAGTTAAATCCGAATATTCAAATTATAGGTGTAGAGCCGTATTTGGGGCATAAAATTCAAGGACTAAAAAATTTGAAGGAAGCCTATTGTCCAGAAATATATGAAAAAACTGCGTTTGATGCCAAAGTAAACATTGAAGATGAACAAGCATTTGAAATGACACGGCGTCTGGCGAAAGAAGAAGGTCTTTTTGTAGGCATGAGTAGTGGTGCGGCCATGGCGATTGCAATTGAAGAAGCGAAAAAAATGATCGAAGGTGTTTTGGTGGTAATTTTTCCCGATAGTGGCGAGCGCTATTTAAGCACATCTGTATTTTCGGTGAAAGAAGTGGACGATATCCATTTTGTTAATTCGTTAACCCGAACCAAAGAAGATTTTGCACCAATTATACCTGGAAAAGTATCTATTTATTCCTGTGGCCCGACTGTAAATGACCGTTTACGGCTTTTTAATTTCCGTCGATTTATATTCGCAGATGTATTATGTCGATATCTAAAGTTCAGAGATTATGCGGTAACCCATGTTGTTAATATTACCGACTTTGATGACAAAACAATTCAAGGAGCGGAGCAGGCAGAAGAACCGTTAAAAGAATTTACTGGCCGATATTTAACGTTATTTCAGGAAGATTTGAAAAAATTGCGGGTAGAACCGGCAACTGTTTATCCGCGAGCCAGTGAACACTTAACAGATATGATAACATTAACGCAGCAATTAATAGACAAACAAGTCGCATATGAAAAATTAAAATCGGTATATTTTAATATTGGTCATGCAAAAGATTATGGTCATTTGTCGGGTGTAGATTTAGACAAGATTCGACTTGGAGCAACCATAGATTTAGATGAATATGAAAAGGATAATCCCAGGGATTTTACATTACTTCGCCGAGCAAAACTTTCAGACTTGAAACGGGGTACCTATGTGGAAACGCCATGGGGTAATGTTCGTCCTTCATGGCATATTCAGTGTGTGGCGATGGCGATGAAAGAACTAGGAGAAACCTTTGATATTCACACAAGCAGTCGAGATTTAATTTTTCCGCATCATGAAAATGAAATGGCCATTGCAAAAATTTTAACGGGAAAATCGCTTGCAAATTATTGGCTTCATTGTGATCGCATACTGGTAGATGAAGAAAAACATCCAGCTCTGGATCGATCCTTAACGTTGCCGGAAATTGAAGAAATGGGATATTCCGCCCGAGAAGTTCGCATGTGGTTAATTCAAAGCCATTATCGAAAACCAATCACATTCTCACCAGAACGCTTGTTGGCAGCTCGAAAAGCGTTAGAACGACTAGATGCCTGTGTGATGCAGTTGCAACGAGTGGAGAAAGGGCCTGATTGTGAAGTCTTAGATCAGATTTTATATGATATTCATTACGGCTTTGCTAAGGCGATGGATGATGACTTAAATGTGTCTAAGGCATTGGCCGGAATTTTTAAAGTAATTCGTCAATTGAATCGGATTTTATTGAAAAACGGAATTAACCCGGAAGGTGCGCAAAAAGTATTAGCTGCATTTAAGCGTGTAAATAGTGTTTTAGAGGTGTTTGAATTCGACCCACCAGAAGTGTCTAATGAAATAAAGGAGTTGTTGGGAAAACGAGCTCTTGCTCGAAAAAAAGGGTGCTTTCAAGAGGCAGACGAAATTCGAGAAATATTGCGGGCTCGAGGGATTCAAATACATGATGATAAACGATAAGACACAAAGTGCTGCCGTTGCCATCGTATGCCCGTTTACGGTATTAGAGCCGAATGTATGGACACAACTCGTGTCTGTTTTTGGTAATGTAGCGCTGATTGAAACGCCTTTTTCCAAAGCTACCGAAGTATTTGCAGACGGGAACTTCTTTTCTGTTTTTTCTTCCGAGGAACTTGTTCAAATTCGTAGACAAGTGGAAAATATGAAAGAAATGGGGGAAGAAGATTCGGCAAGCTTAAAACGATTACGAACTCAAAGAGAAAACAATCCCTATTTGATGCCAAAAATTTTAGAACTTTCGAATGAGATTTATAAACGACTACATGGAGGGACAGCAAAAAAAAATGTTTCAATACAAGCGGGAATATTGTTAGCGCTGTTGGACACATGGGATCGCACTCAAATTGACTTATTGAAACGATTTCAAGAAATTGGTGAAGCTGAAAAAAAAATGTTTCAAGAAGTGTTGGCTTTTGAAACAAGCACAGAAATCACCCCCTCAATTTTAAACAGAATAGATTTAGGCTCAATGTGTCCGTTTTGGCGGATGGAAGCTTGGATTAACTGTATTCGGCCATATAAAAAGGCATTGCCACGGATTTGGGTAACTCCGAGTTCTGTTGTTACCGCATGGCTGGAAGGCAATGGCTGGATTACCATGTCTGTGGTTTGGAAAGGTCGGTTTTTTTCTTTAGATTCAGAGAGCTCGATTTCTTTTTGGCAAACGATTCGTGAACCGGTTGAATTTAAAAAAACAGATATTTTGTTTGAAGATCAAACAGTTAATTTTCCAATCATAGAGCTTCAATTGGGGAAATTAAAAGGACAGTTGGAAGAAGATTTTGGAAGCGATTTTCTTTTTTGCTCAATTAAGCTTGACGGATAAAGTTATAGACGGTAAGATAAAGTAAAATCAAGCGTTCGCCTTTGGCGATCATAAAACGTATACTAGAAAAATAAGGAGATTTTTGAAATGGGCTACAATCCGATTGTTGACATGGATAAATGTGAAGGTTGTGAAGAATGTTTGGACGTTTGTCCTGTAGAAGTGTTTGAAATGAAAGATGGAAAGTCGAATCCTATAAAGGCAGACGAATGCTTGGGCTGCGATAGTTGCGTTGAAGTCTGTGAGCCTGACGCAATCACAATCGAAGAAATCTAATTTTAATTAATTTCCTCAGAACCCCTTTCGCAATTATTTTATTTTGCTAAAGGGGTTCTGTTATAGATGTGATGACACATAAAGAAGGTGGGTCAATGAACAATCACCATCATCCGCACGATCATGGTCATAGTGGATGTGAGCACTCGCAATCCATGGGAACGGTGGATAAGTTAATAATTTTAGCAGATCATTGGTTAAGTCATAATATAGAACATGCCAAGACATACGAAACATGGGCTATGCAGGCCGAAAAAGAAGGGCTAGTTGCGGTAAGTAGTGTTCTTTCAGAAATTATGGAACAAACCAAGCATTTAAATAGCCTGTTTGAAAAAGTTAAAAAAGAATTGCAACGTTAAAATTTTCCAGTTATATATTTTTCAAGTAGTTCAGTTTTAGGGTTAAGGAACAATTCAGCTGTTTTACCTGCCTCTATTACTTCCCCTTCATAAAAGAACGCCGTATGATCTGAGATACGGCGGGCTTGCTCCATGTTATGTGTTACGATAATAATAGTGCATTCTTTTTTCAGCTCCATCAACATATTTTCTATTTTATACGTTGCCTTAGGATCTAGTGCCGAACAGGGCTCATCAAAAAGCATGATTCTAGGTTCTAGCATCAAAGCACGAGCAATGCAGAGCCGTTGTTGCTGTCCGCCAGACAGAGAAAGAGCCGTTTTTTTTAAGCGATCTTTAATTTCGTCATACAAAGCGGCAATTTCTAATTTTTCAATAGCTTTTGTATAAAAATATTTATCACTACCAGCAAAATGTTCTTTAATCGGTAAATACATGTTTTTTAAGATGCTAGCTGGTAACGGGTTCGGTTGCTGAAAAATCATGCCAATATTTTTACGGAGTTCCATGACATATGTTGCGGAATTGTCCTTATATATGTCTTCATCGTTTATTTTTATTTTTCCTGTAAGTCTGAAAGATGGAATTAAATCATTCAAGCGATTGAGGGCTCGTAATAACGTTGACTTACCACAACCAGATGGCCCGATAAAGGAATAGATGGAGCGATTTGGAATTTCAATATTTGCGTTTTTGATAGCATGGTTTTGCCCGTAAAAGCAGTTTACAGCCTGAATGTCGATGGTGTTTTCAATCTTACTGTCCATGTACTTTTACTCCCATCTTTCCTATAGCTGTTGCCGATAAATTTAGTAGTATAATAATAGCGATTAAAACTAGCGATGCCCCAAAGGCAACATCAAACTGATTTCCTTCTCCTACTGGAGATGTATAGTATATATAAGTCGTTAATGTAGAGCCTCCGTTTTTAAGAGTGGATAGCCAATTTCCAAGCAAATACCACGGCTGGTTGCCGGTCATTCGTATGGAGCCTCCTAAAGCAAGCCAAACAATCGCTGTGTCGCCGATAATTCGTCCCATACCAAGGATGGAACCAGTAATTAACCCATCCCGCGCAGCATTCAAAACGACGCTATAAATGGTGCGCCATTTTGTTGCGCCAAGTGCTAGCGAAGCGTCAATGTACGAGGTGGGCACGGATTTGAGAGATTCTTCCATGCTTTTAATGACAAACGGTAGAATCATAATGGCCATTGTGATGCCAGCCACTAGAAAACTGCGTCCGTAAGCGCGATTGGTTCCCTCTACTCCTTCAATCATGACACTCAGAAATCCAAATTGTGGAAGCGTGAAGATTACTAGTGCGAACATGGCAATAACTACGGTTGGTACGCCGGAGAGAATGTCGACAGCACCTTTGACCAATGTTTTGAAAAATCCTTTTCGAGCGTAAAAGCTAAGATAAATTGCTGTTGCCAGTGCAAACGGAAAAGAAATTGAAATTCCGATAACAGTTAAGATGACGGTGCCAATAAGTGGTGTTAAAATGCCACCAGAAGCTGCATTCAGTGCTGATGGATTTGGTTCGGTAATTAAAAATTGTAGGGATAAAACTTCCCAGCCATACTTGAAAATTACAATAAGGATAAATGCAAAAACGCATACAATCATGGCTGTAGCGATGTAGGAATAAATCGTGCCGATCGCACTAGACACAACGTATCGTTTAGGGTGGACGGGTTTGTTTGTTTTCTGTTTGACCATGATTTCTTTATTTTGATTAATCGTCATGCCCTGCCATCCTTCTCATTCCTTTTTCTACGGATTTGGCTCCGATGCTGAGAATAGCACCGATGACTAATAGTGCTGCCCCACAAGCGAATAGCGCCGATTCAACAGCATAAGAACCCATAGCTTCTGATTTGTTAATGATTGCTGCAGCTAAAGGTAGTGTTGGTGCAAGGAAATTAATAAAACCTAAAGCGGCTTTGGGCAAAAACCCGATACCGCCGCAAACCATTGATACGGCAATGGCTTCACCAATACCACGCCCTGCGCCTAAAATGATTCCTGCGGTAATACCAGACCGGGCACTGGGGAGAACGATTTTGCGAATTACTCTAAACTTACTCATGCCGAAAGAATAACCTGTTTCTTTGTACATATGGGGAACAGCACGAATGGCATCTACTGATAATGAAACCACTGTTGGCACAATCATAAATGTTAATACGATAGCTGCAGACAACATATTTCGCCCGCTCATCTGAAAAAATTCAAGATATTCAATTTTTCTTCCGACCGTAACGAATAGTGTTTCCACCAGAGGGACGACCGTTATGATGCCGACTAAGCCGAACACGACGGATGGTATTGAGGCCAGCAGTCTCACGACGGAGATTAAAGTAGCGGAGATATAGCGAGAGGAGTATTCACAAATAATGATTGCTGCACCGATTCCAAGAACGGAAGCGAAAATAAGAGCTATGAGAGTGGTGGTCATTGTTCCTGAAATGAGTCCCAATAGGCCGAAGTGGAGCATAGGCGATGCATCGGAAGAATAGAAGGCTGCTTGTATTTGTTTATCAAATCCTCCGGTAGTAAATAATGACATGCCACTCACTTTTATAGTCGGATATGCTTTATAAAAAATGAAAATAAAAATAAATGCAATAACTGCTATGCTGATTGCTGACAGAAAAGTGATAATGGCTTTCGGAAGAACATCATGTTTTTTCAAATTTTATTTGCCCTTAGTATAAAATATAAAGAATTATTTCCCCCGCCTAAAAAATATGACGGGGGAAATAAACAAAGATATAGATACATCTATGAAAAAATTTAATTAACCAAGTTTTACATATCCCTCTCGGGCAACAATGTTATCCTGACAGAATTTACTTCTCAAATAATCAATAAATATAGCGGCAAGCCCTGTTGCTTGGCCTTTTGTGACACAATAAAGTTGTCGGCCCATACCGTAAGACTTACCGATTACGGTAGCAGCGGTAGCAGTTGTTCCATCAAGCGAAACCGCTTTAACTGTTTTGTCGACAAATCCGATAGAGTCAAAGCCAATAGCGTTTTTATCTTTGGCAACGGCTTTTTTAATAAGCGTCGAAGATGTAAACGGTGTGGCTGTTTCGATGATTGATTTTTTGTTTAGAATCATTTCTTCCAGTGTTGCCCTTGTGCCCGAACCAGTTTCACGTGTCATAATCATGATAGGAGCATTGTCGCCACCAACGTCTTTCCAGTTTTTGATTTCGCCTAAAAAGATTTTAGCGGCTTGTTCTTTGGTCAAATTGGTCAAAGGATTCTTAGGATGGACGATAATTGCGATGCCATCGTTCGCTACACCATAAACACTGAGACTTTTCATTTCATCTGCTGTAATTTCGCGTGAGCTCATGCCGATATTAACGGTTCCGGCTATGGCGTCTTTAATCCCTGTTCCCGAGCCACCGCCGGCAACGGTAATGGAAAGATTTTTGTTCATAGATATTAGTTTGTCAGCAGCGGCCTGTGCGATTGGCTGGACGGTAGTGGAGCCATTGATTTTGAGCGTACCTGCCATTTTTGAAAAATAAATAATAGTAGCAATCTTTTTCGAGGAATCAAAAGTAGTGGTAGCGCCTATTGCTTCAAGAGCTTTTATCGGAATTATCATATCGTTCTTTAGCGCTTTAGGGGCGGCAGTCAGGGCTTCACCGAAGCCATTAACAAGGCAAGTGTTAGATCCAGCTGTAAATACTATTTTGTAAGCAGCGGTTTGAAATGTGGCTTGTTTTTTATTTTGTTCCCAGGACAGGTCCGCACCAAATGCCTTTGCAAGCGTACTAATGGAAACAAGTGCGGTACCGCCTTCAGCAACTGGAGCGATAGCCAGGTTTTGTTTTATACCATCAATGGTTAGAGAAATAGTCGGTGAGGCAAACGTAGTAGGAGCCATCATAAATACGACGAAAGCCGCAAGCATCAAGGTAATAATTTTCTTTTTCATTCTTATTTGTTCTCCTTTTTGTAGTTTTAGAAGATCTTGTTGAAAGTATTTTCATAGAGAGTAAAGCTTATAGCTTTGGCAAGGTAGTGTATTACCATAAATTTTCTTGAATCCATTTTTGATATTTTCTAATTCAAGTGTAAAATCTGAAAGCGGTAAATGGTAAAAAAAATGTAAAATATGAAATGGGAAAGCAATAAAAAAACCGGTGGAGCTGATAAGGTCATGACAAATTGCCATGGCCTTATCAATGTAGGTAAAGAAAATTGTTTTATGGAACTATTTGGAGTGTTTTAGATTGTATCCTAAATGTACTTGTGAATAGTCGTCAAAAAGGCTTAAAAAAGCCTGCGCCAATAATAAGAAAATTGTTTATTGTGTGTTAAAGAGGCATGATCCATATGCGAAGAGTAGCCAACACGATTAACCAAAAAAAAGCACTAACAAATAAAAGTGAACTTCCTTTCGATACCCATTTTTGAGCGGGAAAAGACTCCTGATTTTGAAATGCGCTGTTAATGGCTCCTTGAATATAGTGCCCAAGCTGTTCTGTACGACGCCCTTCTTTTAATCCTTTTTTAATAGCGTGCCACCCATTTTTCCCAAATAAATAGGAAGAGAAACCTATGAATATAAGAGCACCCATAGCAGGAATATAATTCAAAATTCGATAAAAATCAGCGGCTGGTTTGCCAAAAGGATCGCCTTGTATTGAAAATTTTAAGTAAGCGCATCGAACAATTTCGGCAACCATAGCCATGGGAGCACCGCCAATAATTGCAAACAAAAGAGGGGTGAAATATCCGGAAATGACGCGATCGCCTCCGATGAAAAATGTTTTTTGACAAGCATCTTTTTCCCCTTCTTCTTGCAGTAGGGCTTTGAATAGTCCTATGAACGCCCGACGAGTAGGCGGACAAGAGAGAGTAAAAAAAACAAGAAATATTTCGAATGAAAGACCTAGTATTGGATGATACGTACCAGCCACATTCACAAGAAGAGAAACAGGAACAAAAAGGCCCGTGATAAGAAATAATAAAATAAATGTGCCGCCCACATGTGGGGAAGAACTGTTTTTCCGGAAATGATTCTCTACTTTTCCTAAAAGAGCCGTAATAGCTTGAGATCCTAAAATTTGCAGACGAATTATTCCTGGAATAAAAGATAAAAGGGCTGCGCCTAAAATTACCAAAGCAAGTGAATATGGAACTGTTTGGCTTGTCATAGATTGATCCTTTTTAAAAAAGAGGAGTTATTTTTCTATCCCTACTCGGGCAGAGATACCTTTATGGAAATAATGTTTAATTTCTTTCATCTCTGTTACCAAGTCGGCTTTTTCGATAACTTCTGGGGCAGCATAGCGTCCGCTGATAACAAGTTCAACCCCTTCTGGTTTGACAGCTATAAAATCCAACAACGCCTCTAGTGAAAAAACGCCATAATAAACAGCAACATTCGCTTCTTCCAAGATGATGATATCATATTTTTCGCTTGTCATAGCTTTTTTAGCAAGCGCCAGACCATGAATGGCCTGATCGATTTCTTTTTGGGAGGGTTTGTCTTTAACCCACTCACCTGTACCGTATTGATGAATTTCAATATTTTCTTTAAACCGAGAAAGAGCTTTAATTTCACTATATTCGCCATATTTTAAAAACTGAGCGATATAAATTTTCAAGCCCGCACCTGTGGCGCGTAGCGACAGCCCCAGAATAGCGGTCGTTTTGCCTTTGCCATTGCCAGTGTAAACCTGAATGTATCCTTTTTTCATTCAGTTGCCTTTCTAAGAAGATCGTTTATTTCCGGTTGAATCGATTTGAATTGAATGCGGACATAATCATTCGGATGAGCAGTTTCGATAAGAGAACTATTCTTATTCCATAAGCCAATAATGGTATCTTCTTCTAAAGAACCGTGTGGTGTTAAACGTATAATAGAATCACCCATAGCGATATTATTTTTTGCTGTGAGACTGACAAGAGTTTTTTCTGCCATATCTACACGGCCTAAAAAATATTGTTGAACGGGCCTTGCACTACTGTCACGAAGAATTTCAGAATCTTTTGCCATGCCTAAATAAAAACCAGTACCCAAACCATGTCGGGAAACGAGATCAATCTCAGAGAGCCCAACAGGGTCAAGTTTATATGCAAGAGGTGCTAGGGCATATGCATCGAGTGCTAACCGATATGTGCGAACGATTGATCCCACATAATGAACACTTTTCATGCGTCCTTCGATTTTTAAAGAATGAAGACCGGTTTTAATCATTTGTGGCAAATGTTCCAGCATAGAAAGATCGTGAGAATTAAAAATATATGTGCCTCGTTCATCTTCCATAACAGGATAGTATTCTCCTGGTCGTTTTTCTTCCATTACATGGTATTGCCAGCGGCATGGATGAGAGCATTCGCCTCGATTGCTATCGCGACCGACCATAAAACTACTTAACAAACAACGACCGGAATACGATACACACATAGAACCATGGGCAAAGGCTTCGACTTTAATATTGCCGGAACGAACAATTTCTTCGATTTCAGATAAATTTAATTCCCGGGCAGTATTGATACGAGTAGCTCCAAGATGTGCCCAGAAACGAGCAGCTTGGCTACTGGTAACATTTGCCTGTGTGCTAATGTGAATAGGAATATGAGGTGCTACTTCTTGTGCTAGTGTAAACACAGCCGGATCCGCAATGATGAATGCATCTGGAAAAAAAGAAGCGACTTCTTTTAGATAGGCTTTCATCTCCTCTTTTTCAAAATCTCGTAAATAGATATTGATTGTGATATAAGCTTTTCGCCCCATGTTGTGTGTGTAGGCAATGGCGGACTTCATTTCAGTAGGAGAAAAATTTTCTGAAAAATTTCGTAATGAAAATTTTTGACCGCCCATGTATACAGCATCTGCTCCATAATGCAGAGCAACTTCCAGTTTTTCACGGTTTCCAGCAGGAGCTAAAAGTTCAGGGATCCGATTCATAAGTTAATCCTTGTTGAAATAATGGCAAATCTATCAATGAATACTTGAAAAATCAACAAGAACCCTGATTCTAAAAGGAACTGGCAGATGTAGAAAATTTTGAAAAATTATATCTTTTGCAAAGGCTGACCTTGTATTGACAGGATTACATGTGTAGGCATTAATGATATTTTTGCGGCGAATAATGCCTGTTGAACTAAACGAAAGAGACCTTTGCAGCAGGGAACTTCCATAGATACAACTGTAACGCTATAAATAGGATGTGTTTTGAAAATAGTAGTGAGTTTTTCAAGAATGTAACCGGTATCTTCAAATTTGGAACACGCTGTAAGTAAAACTTTTTCTTTTAGATAGTTTTCATGAAATTTAGAAGATGAAAACGCAGTGCAATCAGCAGCAATAAGCAAGTCAGCGTTGTCTAAAAAAGATGCAGTAATCGGCAAAAGTCGTAATTTAATTGGCCAATGGGTAAGGGCTTTGATGGCTATAGAACCTGCAGCTTGAAAATATTGGTCAGAGCAACTTCGGAGCGGAGAGGATGACGTCGTTTTTAAGTGTTTAGCAACTGCTTTTTCGTCAAACTCATCTACCTCTTTAATGGTAATTTTAAGAGCCCCCGTAGGACATTCGCCGATACAAGCCCCTAACCCATCACACAAATTGTCAGACACAACACGGGCTTTCCCATCAATTAATTCTAAAGCTTTTTCAGCACACGCTAAAATACATTGACCACATCCGTTACAAAGTCCTTCATCAATTTCAATTATATTTCTGAGAATAGCCATAACTATTTTCCTTCTTTTAAATAAGTAGCTTCGGATTTGCCACTATCGGTGTAAAGCCTGACGGTATTTATGTCGGCCGAATTTAGCTCAAGTTGAGCAAGGGTAACGGCATCCCAAAAAGCGTTGTCAAGTTCGGATATTGGAAATTGGCCACTTTTTTGACGATCAATCAAATCTATAATTTCTTTTGATAGCGCATTATTTACTTGACCTTGAGATAAAAGTTCTGCCGGGTTTGGGGTGTCATATACAATAGCGGCCATGATCAAAGAAGCCATGGAAACTCCCAAAGAAACACCAACCGTTTGAGCATATCGCATGCGACGCAGCATGGCGGAAATTTTGGCGAAGTCAGAGCCCAAAGTTTTTTTGGCCAGAATACTAATTTTATTTTTCATTAGACTATCGCGAACAGAAGAGATTTCTGGCTCCAAAGCTCCCAGGCATTGTTCTGCATGCGGACAGTAAGCGGCACAGCCAAAGTCCATTTGTGGATTTACAAACTGATGTCCGCATTGAGAACATTTTCGAGAAGTATCATCCTTAAAAAATTCAACCGAAGTGGTGCATTTGGGACATTTTGCATCAAAAATAGCACCATGTTTCCAGTATTTCGTGTCTTGGGCGGGGCATTTCATAATGTTCCTTTAAGAAACTGTTATAGGGTAATAAAGAGCTGAAAAAAGTCAATTTAAAATGTCGAGCGAAAGGATGGCAGACAATTTTTTTTTGCCCCCCTTTTTTTAATTCGATTTATAATAAAAGTTATACTTCTCCATTAGAAATTTGCTGCACATCTTTATCGCCCCGACCGGAAAGATTAACTAAAATAATTTGATCTTTTGTCATTGTGGGAGCAATTCGAATAGCGTGCGCCACTGCGTGAGCAGATTCCAAAGCCGGAATAATGCCTTCAGTTTTACTTAATAAATAAAAAGCAGAAAGTGCTTCTTGGTCATTAGCAATAAAATATTGAGCGCGACCGATGTCTTTTAAAAGAGCATGTTCTGGTCCCACACTAGGATAATCAAGTCCTGCGGAAATAGAATGTACTTCAGCTGCTTCACCAAGTTCATTTTTTAACATGTACGAATTAAAGCCATGTAGTACACCAGGCTCTCCTAGCGTAATGCTGGCGGCATGTTGACCATAAGCAAGGCTTTTGCCGCCTGGTTCGACTCCCATTAATTGTACCTCTATGTCATCTACAAAACCTGCAAAAAGACCAATGGCGTTAGAGCCCCCTCCAACACAAGCAATAGCTACAGCGGGAAGTTGACCGGTTTCTTCCATTAGCTGAGCTCTGGCTTCTTCGCCAATAATTTTTTGAAAATACCGAACAATAGTAGGATAAGGATGTGGACCTACTGCAGACCCCAGTACATAAAAAGAGTTTTCCATATTTTTTAACCATTCAGATAATGCCGCATCAACAGCTTCTTTTAATGTACACTGACCCTGATCGACAGGGACTACATTGGCTCCCATCATTTCCATGCGAAACACATTGAGTTTTTGTCGTTCAATATCTTTACTGCCCATGAAAATGGAGCATTCCAGTCCCATTAATGCCGATGTTGCAGCAGTAGCTACTCCATGCTGACCTGCCCCTGTTTCAGCAATAGTACGAGATTTCCCCATGCGTTTTGCTAAAAGAATTTGGCCAAGAGTGTTATTGATTTTATGAGAACCCAAATGATTTAGATCCTCTCGCTTTATGTAAATTTGAGCCCCACCGAGATATTTGGATAAGTTTTTACAGTGGAAAATTGGACTGGGTCGCCCTGTGTAATGACGGTGTAAATCATGAAGCTCGGATAAAAAATCAGGATCATCTTTAAAACGTTCAAACCCTTCAAAAATGTGATTAAGTGACCGCTTGCAATTTTCCGGTACAAATTGTCCTCCATACGAACCGAAAAAACCAGTTGTTTTTGTATTATGTGTAGGTATGAACATAAAAATTCTCCTTTTGTGAATTGAGCCAGAAAGGAGAGAGAGGGGCATGGTTTGTAACAAGGAGAGATAAAAAACCCGCTCACCAGTCTTTTCTGGCTGCGGGTTTTTAAAATTTAAATACAAGAATACAAAACGGCAGCCTATGAAAAGTGCCACCACCAGTTTTGTTGAATTGTAAGAAGAGTTACTTTCATGCGAGCGACTGTAGTGAATTACATTTTGCTTGTCAAGTTAAATGATTCAACTGCGGTATTTTCTTGTTGGAAGCTAGAATCCAAGGCCTGCCTTTACTGTATCGAGACCTAATCGAACAATCATTTTACCAAATCTTTCTCCTTTGTTAGCGTTTTCTCGATAGTAAGAAAGAATTTTTTCTAATACGTCTAATACATCTTCTTCTTTAATATTGGCAGCGATTTCATCTGCAAAACGAGGAGTGGCCCCGATGTTTCCACCCACTAAAAGCCTAAACCCATTTGTATCTCCAATAAGGCCGAAATCACGAACGGCAGCCTCTGCACAATCTAATTTGCAGCCGGAAACAGCTACTTTGAATTTACCGGGAAGCTCTGTACCATGATATTTGGAATCGATTTCTAATCCAACATTTAGTGAATTTTGTTTGCCAATTTTACAAAAATTATTACCCGGACAAGAACGAATGCTCCGAACATAGGGGCCTGTAGCACTGCCAGACGTAGGAGCCAGTTCGTTCCAAACGGCATCGATATCTTCTTTTTGAATGCCTACCAACACCAAGCGCATAGCGCTAGAAATTTTAATGGCCTGAGCCTTATATTTTTCTGTAACGGAGGCAATGTTTCGCAATTCTTCAGGCGTTATTACACCGCATGGAATATGAAGCACAAGGGCATAGGTGCCATCTTTTTGTTCAATTACGCTGTTTTTGGTATAATACATATATCTGCTCCTGTGTCTTAAATTTATTTTTTAATATAAGTTAAAATTTCATTTAAAATATCAGGTGAAATAATGTTTTTTTCCGTAACCACCTGACGAATTGTTTTTCCAGTAGCATAGGCTTCTTTTGCAATGTCGGCCGCATCATCATATCCGATATGAGGAACCAAGCCGGTTACCATCGCAAGACTTTTTTCAATGTTTTGCTTACAGACTTCTTCGTTTGCAGTAATCCCGACAATGCATTTTTCAGCAAACACTTTTGTTGCGCTTGATAAAAGATCAATTGCTAGAAGAAGATTATAAGAAATGACCGGTAGCATTACATTTAATTCTAAAACACCGCCCAATCCTCCAATAGTAATAGCAGCATCACATCCAATGACCTGAGCAGAAACCTGCAACATCATTTCACACATTACAGGATTTACTTTGCCTGGCATAATGCTGGAGCCTGGCTGAAGAGAAGGAAGCGTGATTTCACCTAGTCCGCATCGAGGACCACTAGCAAGCCAGCGAATATCATTGGCAATTTTAGACAAACTAACGGCAATCGTTTTAAGTGTGCCGCTGGCTAAAACGGCCGCATCTTGAGCTCCTTGCGCCTCAAAGTGGTCTTCTGCTTCTGTAAACGGTAGTTTTGTTTCCGTAGCCATACGCGAAATGGTTTTAGTCGCGAAATCCGGATGTGTATTTAATCCTGTACCTACAGCAGTACCGCCAAGTGCCAGTTGCCCCAAGTCAGGCAGAATGGTTTTTAATCGACGGATAGCAAGTTCAATTTGTTTGGCATAAGCACCAAATTCATCGCCTAAAAAAAGAGGAACGGCATCTTGTAAATGTGTCCGACCCAGCTTAGGAATATGAGAAAAAGCTTCTTTTTTTTCTTTTAGTGCTTTTTGTAAAATTTCCAGACTAGGAAGAAGTTTTTCGGTGATTTCAAAAACAGCTGCCACATGTAAAGCCGAAGGGATCATATCATTACTTGATTGACCCATATTTACATGATCATTTGGGTGAACGGGGTTCTTGCCGCCTCGTTTTCCATTAATAGTTTCGTTGGCAATACTTGCTAGAACTTCATTTATATTCATGTTGGTAGATGTCCCAGAACCAGTTTGAAAGACATCTACTTGAAATTGGGAGATATGTTTTTTTTCTATAATTTCTTCGGCGGCCACAATAATGGAATCGGCCAGTGATTTTTCCAAAAGACCTATTTCGGAATTTGTACGAGCGGCATGAAGCTTTAAAAAAGCAAGAGCACGAATAAAGGGAAACGGAAGCGGTTGACCACTGATGGGAAAATTCAAAATTGCCCGTTGTGTTTGACAGCCATAATGTGCTTCCTGCGGTACTTCCATGGAACCCATACTGTCTGTTTCAGTGCGATATGCCATATCCAAATCCATTTTTTAGTAAGTTAAAAAGAAAATTCAGCATAACAAAAGAAAAATATTCTTTTTAAAGATAGCGAAAAAAATAAAATCGTCAAGCCCAATCCAATAGTTTTTTACTTTCTGTCAGAACAAAAAAGACTAAAGACAAGGTTTTTTGAGGATTTTTCGGTGAAATCGTCTTGGAAAAATGTTTCTCTTTATGTACAATTGAATTAAAATATGAGGATATGGAAATGGGAAAAGCAGACATTTTGATAATCGGCGGTGGTCCAGGAGGATATACAGCGGCTTTGGCAGCAGTTAAAGTGGGCTATTCAGTTTGTTTGATTGAAAAAACAGCGCATTTAGGGGGAACATGCTTAAATAATGGCTGTATTCCCAGCAAGGTATTATTGGACTCAAGCGAACATTTTGCTCAGGCGAAAAATAAAATGCAGATTCATGGAATTTCTGTAAAAGATGTAACGATAGATATCGCTATGTTAATGGCGCGAAAAAAAACGGTGATTTCTACGTTATCAGCAAATATTTCAAATCTTTTGAAACGACAAAAAGTTGAAGTAGTTGCCGGATCAGCACAGTTGGTGAGTTCAAAGGAAGTAATGGTAACAACTCCTGAAAAAACGACTGCTTTCTATAGAGCAGAGAAAGCAATTATTTTAGCAGCTGGAAGTATTCCGCTGGAATTTTCGTTTTTACCCTTTGACGGCACGCATATTGTAAGTTCAGATACAGCTTTGTCATTTACAGAAGTGCCTAATCGATTAGGTATTATTGGTGGCGGAGCGATTGGGTTGGAGTTAGGCTCTGTATGGCAGCGATTAGGGGCGCAAGTAACTATTATTGAAGCATTGGATAATATTGCGCCCACAATGGATGCTCAGATTGGCCGAGCATTAAATCGCTATTTAAAAGGACAGGGGCTGGAGTTAAAAGTAAAAACTCGTTTGGTTTCTGCTCGAGTAGAAAAAGAAGAAGTCCTGACCGTAGTCTCTATTAATGATCAAGAGGAAACACTTGTTTTTGATAAACTATTGGTCGCTGTGGGCAGAAGACCTGCTTCTAAAATAATGGGACTGGAAGAAGCAGGAGTGAAGCTATCAGAACCAGGTGAAAAAGTAATTGTGGACGAATGCTTTCAAACTTCTTTGCCAGGTGTATATGCTGTTGGAGATTTAATAGATGGACCGATGTTGGCACATAAGGCCAGTGCCGAGGCGTCTGCTGTAGTGGATGTGATTAGCGGTAAAAAATCTGAAATTCGATATGATGTTTTACCGGGTGTAATTTATACTTGGCCCGAAGTGGCAGGGATAGGATTAACCGAAGAGCAAGTGAAAGAACAAGGTCGTTCATATCAGGTAGCCGTAATTCCGTTTGCAGGTAGTGGTCGTGCCCAAGCCGCAGGAGAAACAGATGGCCAAGTGAAAGTGATTTGTGATGGATTTAATCAAAAAATATTAGGCGTTCACATAATTGGTTCCAGAGCTGCAGATATAATTGATGCCGCCAGCATTGCAATTACAAAAGAAATGACAACGCATGAGGTATATAGCATAATTTGTGCGCATCCGAGTTTTTCAGAAATTTGGCATGAGGCTTGTTTTGCCGCATCAGTTTCACCAATAAAGAAATCTAATTAACAACCTACGCTTCTTGACTCAAACACTTTATGTTCCACGGGTGTCCGACTTTGTGGATTTGATTAACAAATTCTTGGCTTTGTTAGCGAATTCAAGAAAGTTTAGGAAAAGGATTTTTTATGGACCATAAAGAATATACGTGGTGTAAACAGAAAGAAAGGTAAGTGCCCAAAAAAGAAAAGCAAGAATAAAAAATAAAATCAGCGCACGTTTTCGATGTGGTTTCTCTTTCGTATCAAAAAATGGTAGAAAGAAAAATAAAAAAATACCAGCAATAGGAAATAAAATCGTGCCGATGACCATAGTAGGTCCTGGAAAATACTTCATGAGTTCGTATACCCATAAAAAATACCATTCCGGAAGTGGTGTATAAGGAACAGAAAAGTCAATCAAATGGCCCATTTTTACCGGGAAAAATAACGCAAGGAGAGAAACGATTACCAGTACCCAAAATGCGGTTTGTAACACCATCATTAAGTAATCTGGGTAAAATCGCTTTTGCACTTCTTGAGTATTCAAGTGCGATTTAGAAACGTCAGGTTTTGGGGATTGAGAGTCCGTCATTTTTTCTCTACTACAAAGTTTCTTTAACACCAGTTCGTTTAATCATGTGAAAATGTATCCACAAAAAGAGAGTTGTTGAAAACGGCAATAAGAGCACATGAAATGCAAAAAAACGAGAGAGGGTTACACCCGTTATCTCAGTTCCGCCACGCAAAAATAAACTTATCCACGATCCTATCAAAGGGATTTTTTCGACCAAAGTAGTTCCTACACGAGTTGCCCAATACGCTTTTTGATCCCATGGTAAAAGATATCCGGTGAATCCGGAAGCGGCTACAAGTAGCATTAAAAAAACACCGCTGAACCAATGAAGTTCACGCGGCTTTTGATATGCCCGATAAATAACAACTCGAACCGTATGCAGAAAAATAAAAACGACCAACAAATAAGCAGACCATTTATGAATGGAACGAATAAAACGGCCAAACGGAATTTTGTGTTGGATTGTTGCAATGCTAGTAAACGCTTCTAGGCTACTTGGAATATAGTATAAAGCCAGTAAAAAACCAGAGCTGGCTAATAGTAACAATAAACAAAAGGAAACGCCGCCAAAACAAAATGTGATGTTTAGATGTTCCGGCAAACGGCGAATACCGAATTTAGGATGTCGTTTAGAAAGAGAAAAACGTTGATCGAATTTTTGTAAAAGCCTCATTTTTATCCTACTTGAACATCTACAAAAGCACCATCCGGAAGGACGGTAAGAGTTAATTCATGAAGAGGTATGGGTGGTGGTCCGGATAAAACGGTGCCATCCATTGCATAGGTGCCTTTATGACATGGGCAAACAAACGCTTCTTGGTCTCGTTTCCATTCGACCTGACATCCCAGATGGGTACAAATGGCAGACAGTGCTTTCGGAGGCGTATCCATGCCCTGACCTACTAAAAATATGCGCTGCGTCATTTGTCGAAGTTGTTGCAAATAGCTGATTTCAAAACTTTTGACTCCTAAAATAGGAACTTGTGCTTCATCGCATACTCGGACTCTTTGGAAAATGCGCAGATCTTTTTTAGAAGGGGTGGCAAATCTGCCTGTTATCAGTGCAACTAAAATTGTGCCGAAACCAACGCAAATGGCGGTTGTGCGTTTAAAAAAAATCCTACGGGAAAGAGTTGTGGTAGATTTTATCATTGTTTTTTTATTGTTGTGCTAATTTTTTTAGCTGAGTTTGGTAACTTATATCTTCTGGACAATGAAGAGCCGCTTGTTTTAGCATTTTATACCGTTTTTGGATTTTGGAATTTTTCTTAGCAATTACCGGATCGAGTTCAGTGAGTAATTTTTTTAATGCCTTCATTTCCAGTTCATTTTTTTGAACTTTCTTAACATCGCTGGGAATTTCGAAATTGCCAGGAATTTGAAACCTATCTTTCGTATATATCCAACTGGCAAAGTCTGTCAAATCAAAGCCATCTAACACTTCGATGGGCTCATGGGATTTTAGATTTAAAATCCGAAGTCCTTTTTTGTTCGCTATAATATCATAACTACCGGTAAAATTATTAACGGCACCTTGGTCTTCTGTAAATTGCCATGTAGAACGGGCTTTCTGCTGACCATTTAAAGCGTGGCAGCTGTTACAATCCCGTGCTTTACCAAATGGATGGGGCGCATGTTGAAGTTCCATCCATAAGAGTTGATTGTTATTTTTCGGCATACCGCCAACTGTACCAATAATGGCATACGCATCTTTCGTTTCGCCTTTCGGCCAGCGAAATAAAATACGGGTAGGCGCAACTTTTCCTTTATAATTTCCTACGCTATGCGGTATGACTTTGACAGGCATCCAGATGCCTTTTTGATCTTTCATCAAAATCGGTTTTTGTTGAATACCATAATACAATCCATATTTATAATATGGATTCATTTCGTAGGGAGACAAGCCAGGGCCCCACATAGTGAGTTGGTATCCGCGTAATTCATTTACATGGCAGCTGGAGCAATCCATATTTTTATGAAGGCTTTTCTTGTGTGCTTTTTCGATTTCCAAATGACAATCCTGGCAAGACGCCTTTCGTTCCATATCACCCATCCCGCGCTTGCCAGAAGGATGACAATCCTGGCAAGTAAGACCTTCTTTATAATGTCGATCGGGCGCCATGCCAAATGGTGCTGAATACGTATCTCCTATATACGTGCCACCGCGTCGGCTTTGCATGGTGCCGGAATGACACATGCTACTGGCGCGACCGCTTCCACCGCAAGTCTGAGGAGTGGGATTTTTAATAAACTGATGCGCTTTGCCTTTAGCAGGAGAAACATGACAGTCCAAACATCCAGTATGGCAGGTATTGCAAATCTGTTGTTTGTATTTAGCTTGTTCGTTGGTAAATGGCACTGCCGTGTGTTTACGAATTTGTTCGGTGTTTTCGTAACTGAAATCAGCTCGTTTTAAAATTTCTTCTGGTGATATATCGGCAAATGAAGGACCGCAATTATGCGGGCCGTATGGATCCATCCATGTACGCATTGTACGTTGCCGTAAATTTGTTCCCATGGGAGTAGTGACAAATTGTTTAAGTTTGTCACTATGGCAGCCACTCTTCCCGCAGGTTTTTTTACTAATGTCTGGATCAAAATTAAAACTTTTGGTATTTCGGTCGCTCCATAAAATATTTCGTGCCTCTGTAAGGACGAGTTTGCCATCCCGATTGACTTTAGGCAACAGTTGGAATAATTCGATATCACCTGTAGGCTCTAGTTTTCCTGGATAGAGTTCTTCTCGAGGCCAAGTTTTCATATCTTCGCCTACAATCAACATTTTTAGCATGCCTTTGTGTGCTTTATCTGGATCTTTGGCACGACCGTTCCCTAGATGGCAATCAATACATTGGGCTGTTTGGTGTCGGGTTTGAGAGCGAACCATCTCGGGAGTTACATAGAACTGCTCTCCCTTTAATTCTGTGAGTTTTTGGATATCGCCATGGCATCGAATACACTCAATAGAAGACTCTTGATAATACCGATGCCCGCCCCATACAAAAAGACCAATAAGAGGAATGGCCATGAGAATAAAAAGTTTCCAAGAGGCGTGTTTCATAGAATGCCCTCGCTACGATATAAGCTTCCTTGACGAGTATTCCGTTTTTTAAAAAGGGTTTTAATTGCCTTTGAAGGAGCATTTTTATCAAGAGCCCATAAAGGGGCGATTAATTCTGTTTCATGCGGCAAACTGCTTAGTCGCTGAATGACCATTGTAGGAGGTAATAGCTCTAGAAAATCACAAGCAAGTTCTGCATATTCTTCTAAAGTGAGACAAGTGTATTCTCCATTTTCGTAAATTTTTGCAAGGGGCGTGTTTTTAATTACATATAAAAAATGAAGTTTAATGCCATCGATACCGCTATTTGCAATAAAACGAGCCGTGTTCATCATATCTTTTTTGGTTTCGCCAGGAAGGCCTAAAATAACATGAGCACAGATGTAGATACCTCTATTTTTTGTTAAGTGTACGGCTTCTTCAAATGTTTTACGGGTATGACCGCGGCAAATACGAGAAAGAGTTTCATCGTTTGCGCTTTGAAGCCCGTACTCCACCCAAATCATATGTGTTTTAGAAAGATTATCCAAAAGAGCTATTTTTTCTTCGTCTACACAATCAGGTCTGGTGCCGATAGAAAGGCCTATTATGTCTGGCACGGATAAAGCTTCTGTGTAAATTTGTTTAAGATGCGCAACAGGTGCGTGCGTATTGGAGAACGACTGAAAGTAAATTAAAAAAGAATGTGCTTTATAACGCCGTGTAAGATGTTTTTTGGCAGGAACAATTTGGTCTGTGATTGAAACGCCTTTGGAAAAAGCACCGGAACCGGAACCAGTTTCATTACAAAAAATACAGCCGCCCGTAGCAACGGTGCCGTCTCGATTAGGGCAGGAAAGACCCGCATCTACCGTAAGTTTTTGAATACGCCGACCGAACTTTTGCCGAAGCCAGTCATTTAGCGAAAGATAGTATTCTTCCATGTATGAAATAGTAAGATTTTCTGTATTCATGCGATCCAGGATATCGATAAGAGGGGTTTTTAGCAACTAATTTTGGTGAAAACAGAATGGCTTTCTTGTCAAATGAAAGAAAGTTCAGTATATCCAGAAATGTTTTATTAAAAACGTCGGAATGGTTGAAAATGACAAAACAAACCCCTTTGGCAGAAGTAGATATTATTGTTATAGGCGCTGGACATGCGGGATGCGAAGCGGCGTTAGCTGCAAGTCGCATGGGGTGTAGTGTTCTTTTGTTTGCGATTGATTTGGATAAAGTAGCGGCGATGCCTTGTAGCCCTTCTATCGGAGGAACCGGCAAAGGGCAACTGGTGCGGGAAATAGATGCCTTGGGCGGTGAAATGGGCTGTATTGCTGATGAAACAGCGCTTCAATATCGTGTGCTAAATACTCGAAAAGGCGCTGCGGTTCAGGCAACACGTACGCAAAATGACAAAATTGAATATCATTGTCGCATGAAAAAGATGCTGGAAGAAACACCTAATTTGTATTTAAAACAGGTCTTGATTGAATCCTTATGGGTGGAAAACCAAAAAGTATTGGGTGTAATTGATTTTACGGGTGCTGTTTGGAAGGCAAAAAAAGTAATTTTAACCTGCGGAACATTTTTAGACGGCTTAGTTCATATCGGAAAGGTGCGTTTTTCAGCAGGTCGTGCGGGGGAATTTGCTAGTATTGGATTGACAAAATCGTTGCGCGAATTAGGCCTATCCATGATTCGGATGAAAACAGGAACTCCTCCGAGAATTCATAAACAATCAATTGATTATGACGTATTTACAAAGCAAGTACCGGATGTAATCATAGCAAAACCGTTTTCAGGACGGCATTTGATGTTTAAAACAGCAAAAGAGGTGCCGTATGTAGCGAGCTACATGGGGTCTACCAATGAACAAACACATCAATTGGTGCGTGAAAATTTATCCGTTTCGGCTCTTTATAGCGGGGCAATTACAGGGATATCGGCTAGATATTGTCCATCGTTTGAAGATAAAATTGTGAAATTTCCAGAGCGTTCTTCCCACCATGTAATTTTAGAGCCGGAAGGACGAAATACGAATGAGGTTTATTGTAGCGGATTGGGAAATAGCCTGCCATTGGAAATACAATTGCAGGTGGTGCGAAGTATTCGTGGGCTTGAAAAAGCAGAGATAATGCGACCCGCCTATGCAATAGAGTATGAAACGGTGGATTCGACCGGCAACTATATGACGTTGGAAAATAAACAAATTTCAGGTCTGTATTTAGCTGGGCAAATTAACGGAACTTCTGGATATGAAGAAGCTGCCGCACAAGGATTGTGGGCAGGTGTAAACGCAGCATTGGCGGTGCAAAAACGGCCTTCAATGATTTTAACGCGAGATCAAGCCTATATGGGCGTAATGATAGATGATTTGGTTGTGCGCGGTACGCTGGAACCATATCGTATGTTTACATCTCGTGCGGAATATCGGCTGTTGTTAAGGGAAGATAATGTGGCGTTTCGATTGACAGAAATTGGAAAAGAACTAGGACTGGTTTCTGCCGAGCGAGCAGAAATGGTAAAAGAAGCCGAACGAAAATTAAAATCAGAAGTTGATCGGTTGAAAAAAGTAGTGATTCGCCCTACTGCAGAGGTAAATGAATTTTTGACAAAACAAAATACACCGACGATTGATCAAGGCGTGCATGCGGATCAGTTGTTAAAACGCATTGAAATGGACATAGGGACCATTTATGAATTAACACCGCCAAAAGAGCCAATTTCTAATGAAATAAAACAACAGGTGGAAATTGCAATTCGCTACGAAGGCTACATCGAAAAACAAGAAAAAGAAGTAGCTAAATTTCAGGAAATGGAAAATATAAAAATTCCAAAATATTTTTCATATGATGATATGCCGGGGTTATCAAATGAGCTGCGACAAAAACTATCGACTTTTCAGCCGGTATCACTAGGGCAAGCCAGTCGAATGGAAGGAATGACGCCTGTGGCGTTGTCCATTATTTTAATGCAATTAAAAAATTTATCGAAAACAAAAAAACGAAAAGAATAGAATTGCTATTGCTGTGCTGCGAGATTAAGTATTTTACATTAGGCAGTATGGTATAGATAGAAATTTGCGATATTTTCAAAAAAACCTTGTTATTTCCGCAAAACGTCTTACTGTATATAGGTATATGATGAGATTTGAGTTGGGTAGTAATTGATCGTAAAGGAGCCAATTTATATGGTGGGAAAAGATTATTATAAACTTCTGGGCGTGGAAAAAAAAGCAACGGGTGACGATATTAAAAAAGCGTATCGGAAGTTGGCAATGAAGTATCATCCGGACCACGCTAAAGGCGAAAAAGGAGCGGAGGATAAGTTTAAAGAAATTTCAGAAGCGTACGCAGTACTTTCTGATTCAGAAAAACGAAAAGAATATGATACATTTGGCACAGAAGGATTCGGTCGGAAATATGCGCAGGAAGATATTTTTAATAATGTAGACCTAGATTCTATTCTTCGTGGCTTTGGATTTGGTGGTAGTGGCGGCTCGTTTTCGTTTAAAACAAGTGGTTCTCGCGGACGAAGCGCACAGGGCTCGCCGTTTGGAAGTGCCTATTCCACCGGTGGGAATGATTTTTTCGGATTTGGCGGTTCGCAACCGGGATTTGGAACTCAACAAGTATCTAAAGGGCAAGACCTTTTATATGAAATGAGTTTAACTCCGCAAGAAATATATAATGGTACTGAAAAAGAAATTACGCTACAAGGCGAAAATAGTGTGCAACGAATTAAAGTAAAAATTCCTAAGGGGTTTACTACAGGAAAGAAACTTCGAATTGCGAAAAAAGGAAATCCTAGTCCGTATGGCGGAGAATCTGGCGATTTACTTATCCAATCGAAAGTTGTGTCGACGAAAGACATGTCCGCCAAAAATCAGGATTTAACAATTGTTCAAGAAATTAAATTGTCGGAAGCATTATTGGGCACAAAAGCAACTGTACATTTGCCGGATGGTACAACAAGTACGTTAAAAATACCGGAAGGGACACGACATCGAACTCAGTTTAAAATGGCTGGGCGAGGAATTCCCGGCATGAAAAAAAATGAAAAGCCAGGAGATTTGTATGTACAAGTGCGGGTGAAATTACCCAAAACCTTATCAGACGAACAAAAGAAATTGGTGAAAGGGCTTCAGTCCGCTGGTTTGTAGCATGGCTTGATTGATTCGATATCGTCAAAGCAATAAAATGTTCCAAAAGGAGAAATTGTGCCTACATTAGTACCGCGAATGGAAAAAGAAGAAATTAAAAAACGGGTAACGGAGCTTGCCAAAATAATTTCAAAAGACTATGCCAATCAGCAACCGGTACTTTTGGGAGTATTAAAAGGATCCTTTATTTTTTTGTCGGATTTAGTACGAGAGCTAACAATTCCGGTAGAAATTGATTTTGTTTGGCTATCAAGTTATGGGAAAGAGACTTCTTCTAGTGGACAAATAACACTTCACACTCCTCCTCAAATGAGTTTGGCAGGACGGGATGTACTGATTGTAGAGGAGATAGTAGATACGGGTCGCTCTGTGATGTTTTTAAAAGAGTACCTGGCTACTGTTCAAAAAGTAAATTCAAGCAAAATTTGCGCTTTTATAGATAAGCCTGAACGACGAGAAGTGCCGATAGCCGTGGATTATGTGTCATGGAAAGAGGCCAGTGGATTTTTAGTAGGATACGGACTTGATTATGCGAATCAGTATCGAGAATTGCCAGCGATTTTTCAGCTAAAACCAGAAGAAATATCTTAACAGATCATAGTTTTGGATTCTCTTTATTATAGAAAGGATTGCCGTGAAAATTACATGTTTAAATTGCGGTGAGCAGTATTTGGTGGAAGCCTCTCAGATAAAACCGGAAGGCACAAAAGTTCGGTGTTCAGAATGTGACATGATTTTTTTGGCCTATCCACCGGCATTGGCGGAAAGGAATTCGACGCTTTCTGTAGAATATCCGGGCGAACCTTCTCGAATTGTCGAGCCGGATTCTTCAAACGTGCCTTTAAAAGAAAAAGAGCCTGTGCAGTTTTCTGGAAAAATGAACAGAGAGCCTTCATATTTACGAATTGATGACGAAAAAGAACTGGAAGAAGATGTTTCTTTTGGCGTTGATAAAATTTCTGAAAAAGAAGATTTTTCGTTTGAAAAAAAAGAAACGAAATTTTCTAGTACAGAAGGTTGGTCGCAAGGCTTACCGCCGGAACTTAGGGAGCCCCTGCTACCCAAAGCCAAGACAAGTTGTTTTCAGATTATTGGGTATGGTTTGTTGATATTAGGCTTAGCCGTATTGGTTTCTATCGTCTGTCTATTGGTAACAATGCGTTTCTTCAATGTGAACTTGCCGCCATGTGTTCAAAAAGTGGTTGAATTGCCGGTTCTTCGAGATTTGGCACAGATTCAGCCTCATACGGGACCTACGATTGCTTTAGTAAAAGGATCAGGCAAGGCGACACGTATTCTAACCGAGGAAGGAAACCATTTATTAATTATTACTGGCGAATTGCAAAACATTTCTAAAATACCGCAAGGCTTTTTATCAGCAGATGTGCAATTGTTTCAAAAAGGAACGCCGATATTAATTGCGACTCAATCTTTTTACTGTGGTAATAAAATGGATGTTGAGGAAATTAAAGCAATTCCGTTTCATGACGTACAGCAACGGGTACGACAGCCATTCGGCAAAAATCGGAGCAATGCGAGTGTTTTGCCAAAAGCGAAAATTGAGTTTATGGCCGTTATGAAAGCGCCGGAAATTCCTGTGGACATTATTGTGCAGGCGGGATCAGCGAAACCGATACAATGATAGAGAATTGTTTTTATCTTGACGTAGAATGTGAAAATGAATATAGTTCCGAACTCGTTAAGCCTATCAACAAATTAATTTGGCGATGTAGCTCAGTCGGTTAGAGCACACGGCTCATATCCGTGGTGTCCGGAGTTCAAATCTCTGCATCGCCACCACATATAAAAAAGCCTCTTTGAAAAAAAATTCAAAGAGGCTTCTTATTTTTTTAAAGTGTATCATCTACATTTGCAGGTTTGCCATTAATTAAAAGAGCCCGAGAAACTACATCGTGAACTCCTAAAATAGGATAATGGAGTTTATGATATTCCATTAGTTGAGAAAGTTGACGCTTGCAGTTAGAGCAAGCGGTAGCGATGAGTTCTGCACCTGTTTCATGAATTTGATCGAGCTTTTTTTTGCCGGAAATTGTCATACGAAAATCTTGAATTGCATCCATTGCAGAAAGCCCGCCTCCGCCTCCGCAGCAAAAGTTTTGGTAGCGATTTGGTGTCATTTCTCGGAAATCCATACAAGCGGCTTTAATAATTTCCCGAGGTTCTTCAAAAATACCGCAGCTGCGCGCAAAGTTACAAGGATCGTGAAAAGTAATCGGTTGTGTATTGTTTCGTTTGTCAAATTGTAAAAGCCCTTTTCGAATTGCATCGGATGTAAATTGCATACAGTTGATTATCTTAAAAGGCAAATCTCCCCACCATTTATTTTTTTCCATTATCATTTTCATAACGCGATAAGCATGACCACATTCGCCCATGAATAAAATTTCACATCCTAAACGTTTTGCTTCTTCTACACAGCTTTTGTTTATTTCTTGCATATCAGAGAGACCGCCGGTAAAAAGGCCGTAGTTAGCGCCATCGAAGTATTTAGAACTCATTGTCCATTGATCGCCGAGTCCTAAAACATGAAATACTTTGGCAATGCCCATGGTAGATTCTGGATTTACCAAAACGTCTCCGGAAGGAGGCAGATAAAAATATTTTGCGCCAACGACATCAAGGGGGATTTTGATTTTTTCCCCATCGTGTTCTTCAGCCATTTCTTCTTCAAGAAAGGCAATGACATCGTGAAACGCTTCGGAGGTGGCGCCGTCGGTGTTGCCAAATTTCTTAGAAACTTCTATTACTTTTTGAAGTCGTTCAGGTGTGTGGCCAATTTCATCTAGCATAGTACGTACTGCATAGGTAATTGACGAAGAGTCGATGCCCATTGGGCAGTATATGGCACAGCGACGGCAGGCTGTGCATTCGTAAAAAAGTTTTTTCCATTTTTCCGCATCTTTTTCATCTAGTTCCAATTTCGGACGAAAAAGAGATATGATTTTACCTGGTACGGTGCAATACCGATGGTAAAGTTTGCGAACGATATCAGCACGGCGAGCTGGATTAAAATCGCGATTATCTTGACCAGCATATACCGGACAAACCTCAGCACAAGTACCGCATTTAATGCAGTTTTTTAAATATAACTGCATGGGGCGAGGACCTTTTGGAATGGCGGTGATTTTTTCTTTTATAAAATCATTAAAGTTATGAGGAACATGGGTCACATTACACCTCTTATTCTCGATATAAAAGTTCGGAACTGAAATATAATCCGCCAAAATGAAATAATTTAGAAAACGGGATTGTCATAAGCAGAATTTGTACCGAAAAATAATGACATAGAAACCAAGGATTTTGGGGTATGGTTGCTTGGATAAACGCAAATAAATCTTTAAAATAAAAACGAATATCAACTGGATCCAGCGCAGTGAAAAGGCGCATGCCATTCCCGCTAATAATAACGACAAGCAAAAGCAATAAAATTAAAAAATCGGAAGCGGTAGAGATTTCACGAATACGTTTGATCCAAAAGCGCCGTATGAGAAAAGATATTACAATGGCAAAAAGTATAATACCGGCAATAGTACCTCCCAAATGGGTGACTGATTCAATTTGTTCCTCAGAAAATCCGAATCCCATCGCCCAATGGTCGAAAAAACCGAAGAAAGCTCGTAAATGACCAATCAGAATAAAGAATAAAACAAGATGGAAAGCCCAGCCCAAAACCCATATCGAACGATTTGCGGCAAATTCTCGGCGAAACAAAAAATAATCCCCGAGCAAACGAAGTCTTCGACGTGTGTTTGTCGGGGGAGTCGGGGTGAGAGTCATTTTTATACTGGGCGATTTTGCCCAATGAATTATTTTATAAACTGCGCCTGTAAGAAAAACAAAAAGCGTAATGAACGGTAAGATTTGACCAACGAAAAAATACATACGTTCTCCATTATACCAGTTAATAACGACTATATTTCATGCACATTATATTACATTAAGAACAATTTCAATATTTTGTTTTTTTAAAACGATAAACATAAAAAAATAGCCTGAATTTGTTTGTAAAAAAGTCGTATTGAAACAGGATATAAGGTCATTATTCTTGACTTTTACAGCGACACTCGATATGGTTTTGGCTATCGTATTAGGCCTTCAAAACAATTCATATTATGAGTAATTTCATGGGGTTTTCCATTCTTCTAACAGGCTTTACACGTTTCGGTGCCACTATTTTATACCGAGTGCAAAGCCTGGGTCACTTCACGACATTCTTTTTTAAAAGCACTCTTTATATTTTGCCGTTATCTGTTTCTAAAATTGTATCGCAAATTTATTTTATTGGCGCAAAATCAATGCTGGTCGTGTGCTTAACTGGCGCCTTTACAGGGATGGTATTGGGATTTCAAGGATATTATACGCTATCTCAGTTTGGGGCAGAAGGATATTTGGGCTCCTTGGTTGCGCTATCGCTCGTTCGGGAATTGGGGCCGGTGCTATCTGCCATGATGATTATTGCCCGAGCTGGTTCGGCAATGACTGCTGAAATTGGAATTATGCGAATTAGCGATCAGATTGATGCATTAAAAACAATGAATATTCAGCCAATTCGCTTTTTAGTGACTCCTCGGATTGTTGCCGCCTTGATTTCGTTTCCTTTACTGGCTTCTTTATGTAATGTTATTGGGATTTTAGGTGGTTATGCAACCGGATCGCTTTTATTGGGTATAAATGGCGCGACATATTTTAACCGCGTGGCATCAAGTATCCAAATGAATGATGTTGTCGAAAGCTTAATTAAAGCGATCGTTTTTGGTGTAGTAACGATTACGATCTGTTGTTATCAGGGGTATTATACACATCGCAATAACGATTTCGGCGCAAAAGGGGTAAGTTTGTCGACTACACGTGCCGTAGTGGTTTCGTGTGTGTTGGTTTTAGTAATGGATTATGTGTTGACCTCCTTTTTAATGTAGGTATGGATGACAGCAATTATTCAACTAAACGATATTGAAAAAAGTTTCGGAGCCCTGAAGGTTCTGACCGGTGTAACATTGGATTTACAAGATGGCGACATTAGTGCGATCATTGGAAAAAGTGGTGCCGGAAAAAGCGTATTATTAAAAATTATCGTGGGATTATTGCAACCGGATGCCGGAGAAATTTCTTTTGGTGGTAAGTCTTTTTTTTCTATGACTCGAAATGAAATCCGAAATTTTCGTCATCGCGTGAGTTATATGTTTCAAAATTCGGCTTTGTTTGATGCGATGACCATAATGGATAACATTGCATTACCGCTGATAGAACGACGAGAGCTAAAGAAAAGTGTTATTCACGAAAAGGTGTTGGAAACGTTAGCGCAGCTAGATTTAGAAGGTGTCGAAGATAAGTATCCGGCGCAGCTTTCTGGTGGCATGCAAAAGCGAGTAGCTCTGGCTCGAGCATTAATTACGGATCCTGAAATTGTATTATTTGACGAGCCTACAACAGGTCTGGATCCGATTCGAAAAAATATAGTACATGGAATGATTGCTCATTATCAGAAGTATTTTAAATTTACCGGTGTGGTTGTGAGCCATGAAATCCCGGATATTTTTTATATTGCTCAAAAAGTGGCTCTTTTAGCCGGTGGAAAAATTATGGCGCAAGGAGCGCCGGCGGAAATTCAGACGTCAACAGACCCAGTCGTGCGAGACTTTATCGGGATTGTGCATCCAATATCGGAAGAAAAAGGAACAATCTTGTTTTGGCAAATAAAAAATATTGCTCAACATGGCGCGGAAAAAATAGAAGAGCTTCAAAATGCCATCGCAGATTTATTTCGTCAAAAATTGCCAGCAGGGACGTTGCATGTAAGAGGAGATTTTCTCTTTTGGAAAATGCCGGATACGAATATAAAAAATGCTCAAAGTGTCTGTAGTTTATTGCTAGATGCGGCTTCTATTTGTTTGCCGAAAGGGTATGAAGGTATTGCTTGTACAAGCGGCTATGCGCCGTTTACATCGGAAATTTTTTCAATAGAGTCTGAAAAAATTCCAGCAAATGCAGTGGTTTGCGGCACGATTGATTTAAAATAAATTATTGATCAATAAAAATTCTTATGACAGATGGAGGAAGACAATGAAAAAATCCAACATAGAACTTATGGTTGGCATTTTCATGGTGATCGGCATTATTTGTTTGGGATATCTCACCATCAAATTAGGAAAGATGGAATTTTTTGGACGCGGACATTATCCAATCGTGGCTGATTTTCAATCGGTAGCAGGACTAAAGACCGGAGCGAATGTAGAAATTGCAGGTGTGCCCGTAGGTCGAGTAGGAACAATTACGCTGGATCAAAAAACAGGCACAGCTCGCGTGGAATTATTAATCAACGAAGGCGTGGAGGTGACAGAAGATACAATTGCCTCTGTAAAAACAACAGGGTTAATTGGAGATCGCTATATTTATTTATCTCTTGGTAATTCTCAAGAGGTGCTTTCGGCCAATGGCGTGATTACCGAAACAGAATCTGTTGTTGATATTGAAAGCTTAGTTGGCAAATATGTATTTGGCAGTGCAGCCCCAACCCCTGTTGCTGACCCATAAAAAACACCGTAATATTAAGGATCCCCCAAATGAAAACAAAACTCTTTGGAGTTCTTCTGTTTGTTTTTCTTTTTATCGTTTTTTCTTTAAATGTTGCTGATGCGACTACAGGCCCTGCTACACAGGCGATCCAAAAACCGATTGGAGATATTATAGCGGTATTGGAAGATCCGATTTATAAAAACGGAACGCGTTTTATAGAACAACGAGATAAAATTAAAGCAATTGCAGTGCCGTATTATGATTTTCCGGCAATTGCGCAGGCAACCATTTCTCGTTCGAACTGGAATAGATTTTCTGATTCTGAAAAGATAGAATTTATCAATGTGTTTACGACGTTTATATCCAATTTATATGCGGAACAGTTACAAGCCAATTATGGTGGAGAAGAAGTCCAATTCATTGCTGAACAAGTAAAGTCTTCGACAAAAGTTTATGTAAAAAGTATTGTCGTGCAAAAAAATGGTACGAAAACGCCGATAGATTATAGCTTATGGCTGAAAGACGGACGCTGGAAAATTTATAATGTTTTTGTGGAAGGCACTAGTTTGTTAGGAAATTACCGAAACGAATTTGACCGTGTGCTGGCAAAACAAACTCCTGCTGATTTGATTAAAATTTTAAATGATAAAGTTGCTTTGCAAAGAACAAAAGGATCTGCTGTAAGGAAATAATAAAAATCGGTTTTAATTTACCTTATGTGTAACTCAAGGCTATTTTTATTTGAGGTACTGAAATGGACTTGAACCAAAAGATAAAAACAAGAAAAATCCGAATTGCAGGTCAAGTATTTGCGATATTTATCGGATATGTTCTTTGTTTTACTGTTTCGCCTGCTTCTTGTGAAACAATTCTTCGTTTAGAATCTCCTAAAATTAATGCAGAAATTCAGCAAAAGCTTGAAGAAAAACAAGATACCGAAGCTTTATCCTCCTTCCCAGAAGAATTGTCGGAAAATGAATTAGATGACTTATATGCCGAAGTCGAAGCCCAAGCGGCGGTGAATGTGTGGGATCCGTTTGAAAGTTTTAATCGCGATATGTATGCATTAAACGATACGTTAAATACAGTTATCTTAAATCCGGTTTCCAAATCGTATGCGTACATTATGCCGGAAGAAATTCGTATGGTAATTCATAACTTTTTTTATAACCTTGCCGCTCCCAAAAGAATTTTAAACTGCCTATTTCAAGGAAATTTAAACGGCATGGGTGTAGAATTAGGGCGTTTTTTTATTAACACCGTAATGGGTTTTGGTGGATTTGGGAATGTGGCTTCTGCTGTGGAGCCATTAAAAAACACCTATGATGCGGATACGGATCAAACGTTAGGCAAATATGATATTTCTGAAGGACCTTATATTGTGCTGCCTATTTTAAATTTCTTTACATTTCGTTCTTTATTTGGATTTGGAGGAGATACCCTTATGTATCCGCTTACATATGTGCCCAATGGGGGCTATATAAGCGTGGGAGCGAGTGCGGCGCGAATTATAAACGACATGTCTTTTCGTCTGAATGCATATGAAGCATTAAAAGATGCCTCTATTGATTCTTACGCAACATTTAGGGACGCGTATGTTCAATATCGACGTAAAAAAGTACAAGATGCAAAAGATCAAGCCGCATCAAATATATCTCCTGAAAATAAAGGTATTTTTTGAGAGGATCCTAGTTTATGAAAAATGGAAAAAGACCCTCTGTATTTTTTAAATGGAATTGTGTTTTCTTTCTAATCGTAATTAGTATTGCTTTTGGCGGGAAGAGTATACAAGCTGCGCCACTGCCTTTGCAAGCGATTGGAGACGAACAACTTCGATTAGGCGACGTGCCTCGGCAGAATCAATCTGCTGTGCCGGAATCGTTATCAAAAAATTCTAACGGGACACTTCTTTCTGCATTTGATGGGGCATTGGCCTATTGCGAAATTGCACAAGCCTTATGGGAGCAAGGTGATATTGATAATGCGCTGGAAGCTTTGGACGAAGCGTACGCACTGGTTTTAAGCGTAAATACGATGAAAGATGAAAATGCCGCACGCCAGAAAGATGACTTGCGATTTTTAATTTCCAAACGAATTATGGAAATTTACGCCTCTCGAGCAGTGGTGGCAAAAGGAAGATATTCAGCTATCCCGTTGGATATGAATGAGGAAGTGCAAGCGCAGATCAATCGGTTTGCAGGACCAGAGCGAAGATTTTTTATTGCGAGTTATCAGCGAGCCGGGATGTATATGCCGATGATTCAAAAAGAACTGAAAGTTGCTGGCTTGCCGGAAGAACTGATTTGGTTGCCGTTAATTGAAAGCGGATATAAAACACAAGCATTATCTCCTGCACGAGCGTTAGGATTGTGGCAATTTATTCCTTCTACTGGATATAAATTCGGCTTGGAACGAACGCTTTATGTAGATGAACGCTTGGATCCGGAAAAATCAACTCGTGCGGCAATCGCTTATTTGCGTGAATTACATGGATTATTCGGCGATTGGAGTACAGCGTTGGCTGCCTATAATTGTGGGGAAGGACGTGTACTTCGAACGATTCGAGATCAAAACATTAATTATCTGGATAACTTTTGGGATTTATATCGGAAACTGCCGCGAGAAACCGCCCAGTATGTTCCTCGGTTTTTGGCGGTATTGCATATTTTAAAAGATCCGCGAAAATATGGATTTACCTCGGACGAGCTTCAGATGTTGCCGCCAATTAAATATGAAACGATGTCCTTGAATCAGGAAATTACGCTACGAAGTATTGCTGCTGCATTAAACGTGAGTGAAAGCGATTTGCGAACGCTAAATCCAGAATTGCGAAATAATATAGTTCCGCCACAAGGATATGCGCTTCGCATTCCGATTGGAAAATCAAAATTACTCGCCTCTTGGCTACAAGGCGCTCCTGCAGATACAGAACAAATAGCGCAAGTCATGCCACAAAGCGATATGTTACTTGCAATGCAAACAGCTGCTGCAAATCAGACAACGCCCATTGTAACTATTACGCATACGGTTTCGGCAGGAGAAGGGTTATATGGATTGGCGCGCATATATGGTACTAGTGTACCGGATATTATGGCGTTAAATAATTTACCCTCGAAAGAATTAACTATAGGGCAGAAACTCCAAATTCCAAAAGGAAGCGCATTGCAGGGTGTCGCAGTCACCAAAGCCGCCCAGCAAGTCGTAAAGGCTCGATCAGCTCCCAAGACGTATGTGGTGAAAAAAGGAGATACGTTATCTAAAATTGCCCAGAAAAACGGAACGACAATGGCAAAGTTAATCCAGCTGAATGGATTGAAAAAAAATGGATTGGTGCAAATCGGGCAAACATTAAAAATACAATAAACGCATTTTTAAAAAAGCCCTCATAGCTCAGTGGATAGAGCACCAGATTCCTAATCTGGGAGCGTAGGTTCAATTCCTACTGAGGGCACCACTATTTGTTACATGATCTTTAGTTTGTAAAATATTAGCCCAACACCATTCCCGATTAGACCATTTTCACCAAGCCTTGTAATATTCTTATCTAAACATTATACGGCGCGGATGTTTCACACCGGCTCCATATGACTTGCGTCAAAATAGAGCGTGGCGCGATCTGCCTGTTAGCAGAATTCGCGCCACGTATAGTGGTCGGTTGTTTCCTTATAACCTAGCCCGTTAGAACTCGTACTTAATTTGAAATGATCCGGTTACACCTTCCCGCTTGCCGACATAGCCCTGTACGCCCAAATCAAAAGACAAAGGCAGGTCTTTGGAGGGTTTTAGGGTCAAGCCAATCTCGCCAATACCGGTACTGCCTTCAAGTTTCGGAGCGTCAATGGAATCATCGTTGATAGTGGCGCGGACTTTGCCGTTAAACTCATGCTCGTAGTAGGCTCCCGCATAAGGGGTAATAAGCTTGTTTACGACATGGGAGAAACGTACGCCTGAGCGCCAGCGTTGGGAATCGGCATTCTCGAAGTTGATCTTGTCCCCTGAAATAGTCACGGAATCACTGGCTTGATGTGTCCAGATATACCTGGTGGAGAAATCAAGACTGGACTTATCGGTTACTTTCCAGGCATAGCCAAGGCCAAGATGAGCGCCGTAGTATGCAGAGCCTGAATCATACGTAGTGATATCGCCTTCACTGTTCAGAATGTCTTTACTGTTAAAATCCGTGTTCACACGCCCGGCGCGAAACGAGGCTTCTCCATAGATGCCGCCCGGTCCAACGGGTTTTTCATAGCGACCCAAAATACCGCCGCCGTAATAGGAAGTGTTGCCTTTCCCTTTGACCGAGGACATGGAAGTGAAGCTGTTATAGGAGTTATAGTTGCCCCAACCGGCTTCAAAGAAGACTCCGGTGACCAGAGAGCCGTTTTGAGGTTCCATAGGAACGCGCCAGCCCAAGCCCAGTATCATGGAGACCCCGTCCACATCGACGTGAGAGCCTGTCTTATAGCGGGAGGTTCCGCCGCGAATTGTGCCGAAGGAAACAAGTCCTGGACATTGTGTTGCTACAATCAGATTATGCAGACCTTGTTCCACGATGAGATCAGCACCCTGGCTCAGGAAGGCAAGTCCGGCTGCCCGTCCTTCGGACAAGGCTTTAACTTGCTCGTTTGCACCTACCCCGGCGGCTTCGGCGATGAGGGTATTACCGACAACGCTCAAATCGAAGTTATAGACATTGGCGATGCCCTGGATACCTGGAGCGCGTGTGCCGTCCAAGGCATCGGCGCCGGTAAGAGTGTCTGCATTAATGAGTGTGATTGTATCCCCGATGTCCAGAGCAGAAGTGTTGCCGTCCACGCCAACTCTGACCGTGGAGCCGGTGATGTCAGCCGTGCCGGTCACGGTGAGCATGGTATCCCCTGCAGCCAGAGTGGAGGGCACATAGAAGTTCAGGTACTCGAAGTTTTGTACTCTGGCTACGGTAATTTGAGAATGTAGGTTCAGGGTGTTGCCGGTGAAAAAGTCGGAACTGGTATTGCCGTTGCCACTGCCGCCGTAGAGCCGAGCAGTCGCTCCAAAGGTCGGACTGCCGCTGATGGTTACGGTGTTGCCCGTGGCTTGCGCTGTACTGGTGCTGCTATAGGCATACCCGCCGTAGATGGTATTGTTTATCGTGCCGCCGCTGATGGTCACGGTGTTGCCCGTGACCGTGGTAGTACCGTAGAAGCTCTCGGCAGTCCCGCCTATGATGACATTGTTTGTCGTGCCGTCGCTGATGGTCACGCTGTTGCCCGTGGCCGTGGTATTGCCGGTGTAGCTAGAGGCATACCCGCCGTAGACGGAACCGTTCACTGTGCCGCCGCTGATGGTTACGGTGTTGCCCGTGGTCGTGGCAGTGTCACTGCCGCTATAGGCATACCCGCCGTAGACACCTCCCCACGCCACCGTGCCGCCGTTGATGGTTACGCTGTTGTCCGTGGTCGTGGCCGTGCCGTTGACGCTATAGGCATACCCGCCGTAGACATAATAGCTCACCCAGGCATCGCCGCTGATGGTCACGGTGTTGCCCGTGGCCGTGGCATTGCCGGTGTAGCTAGAGGTATACCCGCCGTAGGTGGCATAGTCTATCGTGCCGCTACTGATGGTTACGCTGTTGTCCGTGGTCGTGGCCGTGCCGGTGTTGCTATAGGCATACCCGCCGTAGGCATAGTTCACCCAGGCATCGCCGCTGATGGTTGCGGTGTTGTCCGTGGCCGTGGCTGTGCCGTTGTAGCTATAGGCATCCCCGCCGTAGACGGAACCGTTTATCATGCCGTCGCTGATGGTCGCGGTGTTGTCCGTGGTCGTGGCCGTGCCGTTGTAGCTATAGGCATGCCCGCCGTAGACACCTCCCCACGCCACCATGCCGCCGCTCATGGTCACGGTGTTGCTGGCCGTGGTCTTGTTAGTGTTCTCGATGTCGTTGGCATACCCACCGAAGACAGAGTACAGTACAAAACCCCCAATGATAAAGACATTGTTTCCGGTAACAGCATCTGAATTTAAACTAACATTATTCACTGCACCAAAGACAAAAAGAACTACGTCGCTGTTCAGTGTGACGTTGTTGCCAGAAAGGATCGGGCTTTTGCCGCTGTCGCTGCCCGTGGGGGCTAGGGAAACACTATAATAGTCGTTCCCGCCAAAGGAGGGAATAGATTGCAGGCCTTTTGGGGGAAACTCATCGGGGAAGGTGACATTTTCCGCCCAAACCGGAACGGTCGTGAAGAAAAACAGAATAAGGAGCAGGACAACGCCACCCAGGGCGCGAAACAAGAGTTTGATCATAACGAAATTCCTTCTTGAAAGTGTTGGTTGCGGAAAAAAAGAAACGGCTCAACTTCCTTTGGAGGAAGCCGAGCCGTTTTTGAAAACAGCAAAACCGTCCCTGCCGGGTCGATAGGTCATGCTACTGTTCCAATTCATTGCTTTCATATCCCCAAACTCTTTCAACCTGAAACATTTTGCAATAAATATAAGCGAAGCTTTACATTAATACAGAATAATTGCAAACAATTTATGAAAACCACCCTTGTTCGGAGCAAGGTAGTCCTGTATCGGCATGTATCGGAGGATGTTTTGCAAACCGCATGGAGAAAAAACATGACAAAAGCAGAATTTGTGAGGAAGTTGAAGGAACGGACGGATCTTTCTACCTTGGTCTAGACCGAAGCAGCCTTTGAAAATGCGTTTGCCATAATTGATGAATCATTGGAAAATGGCAACGATGTAGCTATTTCCGGTTTTGCACGTTCCTGACGAATTAAAGATACCTGCTCTTTCGGAATGAGCGAGCCTGTTTGGATTCACGCCCAGCATATCGGCATAGACAATTAGACTTTCATCCGTATTAAAATTATCTAAGATTTCCGATTTTTATTTTTAAAAATAAAAAGTTGATCTTTAATACATAAATGCGACAAATATACGTGAAGAACATTTATTATGACCCAAGGGCTTTTGTTTGATGAAAGGAGGGGTTTTATGATAAATAAATCCCTATATACAAAATCCATATACTTTCAGACATAAGAGATGGGGAGATGGCGATATCTATTCAAAAAAGAATAGTTGTTTTTTTGTTAATTCTTCTTTTCTTTTTGCCGGGATCGATTGCGTTTGCAAAAAAAGAAAGCGTTGATTCGTGTCCGGTAATTGAAGTTGTTCCTCCCGAATGTGTTTTGTCGACCCAAAAAATAGTTCAGATTCGCACAAAGTGGTCAGGGTCGGTCGTAGGTGTGGCGGACGGAGATACCATTACGGTTTTAACAGAAGATAAAAAACCAATTCGGATTCGATTATATGGCGTGGATTCACCTGAAAAAGCGCAAGCATTTGGTCAAAAAGCCAAACAGTTTGTTTCGGATACCTGCTATATGAAAGAAGTAACAGTATTGGAAACAGATACAGATCGCTATGGTCGAACTGTTGCCTTGATTCAATTGAAAAGCGGACATTTATTACAAGAAGAATTACTTCAGAACGGTTTTGCCTGGGTCTATATTGCATATTGTCGACAACCCTATTTAAATTCATTTTTAGCGTTGGAAGAAAAAGCTCGGAGTGCTAAAAAAGGACTCTGGATAGATAAAAATCCCGTGCCTCCATGGGATTTTCGAAAGAATGAAAGAAAAAAGTAAACAATAAGAAAAACTGTTTTTATTAAAATAAGGAATCGTTATGGGAAAATGGATTCATCAATTTATGGTTTCACCAAAAGAAGCCGGCACTACTCTTTTATACAATGTGATTGTTATTTTAATTGTATTTGTAATCGCAAAACTTTTAATTAAAATTTTTAAGTGGATATTTCGTCGTATGCAAGATCATAATCGGCTAGACAGGGATTTAATTCCGGTTTTACGAGCTAGTACAACCTATGGAATTTACATTCTGGCCCTAATGGTGGCGCTGGAAATTTTGGGTATGAGTACCGCTAGTATTCTTACGATATTGGGTGCAGCCGGATTGGCAATTGGTTTGGCTTTAAAAGATTCGCTGGGGAATATTGCTAGCGGCGTGGCTATTTTGTTTGTTCGTCCGTTTCGAACGAATGATGTGGTTACCATAAACGGACAAACCGGCGTTGTAAAATCAATTGGTCTTTTTGTTACGCAATTAACCACCGCAGAAGGTCTTTTGGCAGTGCTGCCCAATTCAAATGTTTTAAAGGATTCTGTTATTAACTTCACTCGCAATGGAACCCGCCGGATGGATTTATCTATTGGCATTGGCTATCAGGATTCAATTGATGTAGCCACAGAAATATTATTGGGGATTGCGAAATCGGATCGTCGAATTTTACCGCAACCAGCTCCTGAAGTTATTATAACACAGATTACCGATCATTCAGTAAACTTGGTTTTGCGAATTTGGACGCACGTGAATGATTTTGGGAATACTCAATTTGATGCAACAAAAGCCATGAAAGAAAAAATTATGGCCGCAGGGATTGAAATTCCTTTTCCGCAACGCACGCTTCATATTATTCATGAAAAAACAGATTCAATTAAAGAATAATGCAAAACGAATATGTTCTATAGAAAGTGATGTTTTTTATGCCCTCGTCACGAACTTTTGAAACGCCGATACAAAAAGCCTATGCTGCAGAACAATTTCGAAAAGAAGCGCATCAGTTGGTAGATGTATTGGCTGATTATTTGGCTCGTGCGATATCGGAAGAAAAAACAGACATGTTTTCTAATCAAACTCCGGACGCGTTAAAAAAATATTTTCAGGCGGATTTTACGCAACCTACCAAAGAAACGATATCGAAACTGGTCATAGACGTGCTTCAAAATGCCACATGGTATCATCATCCTCATTTTTTGGGACATCAGGTTTCCACGCCGTTGCCGGCAGCCGCATTGGCAGAATTTACAGCGGCACTTTTAAATAACACAAATTGTGTTTATGAAATGGGACCCGTTGCCTGCGCTATGGAAAAACATGTGATTGATTGGATGGCTCAAAAAATCGGATATGACACTTTGGCCGACGGCTTTCTAACATCAGGCGGAACGTTAGGGAATTTAACGGCTCTTTTGGCTGCCAGACAGCAAAAAGCAGGCTTTAATGTATGGAAAGAAGGCGTATGTTCCTCAAAACGATTATCCGTACTCGTGAGTGAGCAATCGCATTATTCGGTGAAGCGGGCTTTAAATATCATGGGCTTGGGAGACGAAAGTTGTGTGCAAGTATTGGTGAAAGAAAATTTCAGTATGGATACAACGCAACTGGAAAAAGCGTATCAAACTGCCATAAAAGAAAACCGAAAGGTTTTTGCCGTAGTCGCGAACGCTTGTTCTACCGCGACAGGTAGTTATGATGATTTAGAAGCGATCGCTTATTTTTGTGAAAAACACGGACTATGGATGCATGTAGACGGCGCGCATGGCGCAACTGCTTTGCTAAGTAAAACCCATAAAAAATTACTGAAGGGAATTGAAACAGCAGATTCTGTGGTATGGGATGCTCATAAAATGATGATGATGCCGACGTTAATTACAGCGGTTATTTTTAAAAATGGGCGTCATGCTCACGAAACATTTCGCCAAAGTGCCAGTTATATTTTAGATCGAGAACGCAATTGGTTTGATTACGCCCAAAAAACCATGGAATGCACCAAGCCATTCATGGCGTTTAAGTTATATGCCAGTTTATGGAAACTAGGAGAAGATTTTTTTGGAACATACGTGGATCAAATGGTTCAGCTGACACAAAAATTTGCAACATTCCTTGAAGAATCAGACGATTTTGAAATTGCCGTGTTTCCGGAGAGCAACATTCTTTGCTTTCGATATCGCGGCGTTTCTAAAGCAGATAACGCGTTACAAGAACAAATTCGAAATGAACTTTTAGCGTCAAAACAATTTTATATTGTAAAAACGGAGCTGAAAGGAACGCTGTATCTTCGATGTACAATTATTAATCCCCAAACTGAATTTCAACATCTAATGACATTGGTTGAACAAATCCGAAGAATTGCCGCAAACATAACGAAAAATAAAAAAGAAACACCCGTTTAGGGAATTTTTTTTTACGTTTTATTTTGTAAAGCCTGTGTTTGCAAAATGTAAGAGGATATTAAAAAAAACTTGACTTATGTGCGACTTAGTTGCATATAAGCAGGAGCATAAAATTAAAATTATATTCATTTTTGGATTTTATAAAAATATTCAGAGCAAGGAGAAGGAAAATGACGCACAAATGGATCAAATTGGTTGGATTCATGGTCGTAGGTTTTTTCGCAAGTTCGACCGCCGTCATGGCAGCCGCACAAGTGTATGGGGAGGTTCATTTTAAAACGTATTACAGCTATCACTCTAAAGAACATACGCTGGTTGGCGATCGTCCGGAAGTAATGGCTCAATGGGGATACGGAGCCGAAACGCATTTGGGGGTTAATTTTAAGCAAGGGAATATTACTGGAAAATGGGAGATTGCCCACATTCCGGATGAAAGAAACAGCTTTGGTATTGTTCGTGGCGGTATGGTGAGTCAAGAAGCCTGGGGGCAATGGGATTTCGGGAGCGGGCAGTTATTGATTGGTCATACCTTACCGTTAACGGATTATGTTGTTGCAGAAGGGTTAATGCTACACGATATGGGACTTCAGAATATGGGTGGAACCGGATACGATACGGATACAGGTCGTGTTTCTCAAATTCGGTTGACGTATGGAAATTTTTCTATGGCGTTAATTACTCCCTTCACCAAAGTGGACGTTTTAGACAATACGGATGCTGTTGCCCTGAGTGGTGTACGAGCAGTTGTGCCGAAATTAGAAGCTCGGTATAACTGGGCATCGCAATATGTAAACATATCTGCTTTTGGCGGTATTCAAGTCTATGAGGCAACAGATAGTGCGCCGGGAGGAACTTCCACCATAAGTAAAAGTCTTATGGCTTGGCTCGTTGGATTGGCAGGCGAAGTTAATTATAATGCGTTTACATTTCGAGCTGGCGTGAACTATCGAGTGAATGGTGCAAATTACGGACTTGTCAGCGATATGCGAGAAACAGCGTATCTTGAAGGTGGTTCGATTAAAAACACATGGGCTATTGGCGTGGTAGCGGCAGTCGGATATCGGTTTAGCGATCGGCTTTATACGGAAGCGGGCGGAAGTTATATTCACACCCGTTCAAATCTATCCAGCAACACAAAAGATAACGGATATGCTCTTTATATAAGTAACAAATATACCTTGGCGCCGGGCGTGTATGTTCATCCGGAAGTAGCTTTTTACGATTACGGACGCACAAGGTTTATGGGGGCTTCTGAAAACATGGGACGCGCGCTTTATGGCGGAATTAGCTGGGTTATTGAGTTTTAAAATTTAATATATTTTTAATTAAAACAAAGAAAGCGGAGATTGAATTTTTTCAATCTCCGCTTTTACAAACCCTAACCTGAAGCAAGTTGTTCGTTTTTATATTTTAGTTTTTATACCATATAATAATAAGGAAAAGTACCATGACAATTTGGATAAGACGCATTCCTATGCTTTTATTTTCTCGGTTCATCTTCGTTTCTTTACTTCTGGCAATTGGATTTGGTTTTTTGCCTATTACATCCGCGCAGGCAGAAAATGTTGTCTATGACGGTAGCGACACAAGTATACTACAAACCATTGTCGGGATTTCCAATTCTTTAGGTCCGAGTGGCAGTAGTAGTGGTAAAAGTACAAATCTTTCTGGGAACACCGTTACC
>Ga0123353_10000117_pt1 | contig 93955 bp, 110 predicted proteins | sample TergutLab28metaG_3_FD_92763 | JGI IMG/M metagenome (GOLD analysis project Ga0123353, IMG submission 92763) | Labiotermes labralis P3 segment gut microbial communities from Petit-Saut dam, French Guiana - Lab288 P3 | ecosystem: Host-associated > Arthropoda: Insects > Digestive system > Gut ...
TCCACACCCATCTGTACGCTTTTTTGCTGTTTTTCGTTCTTTCCTACACAGATAGTTTATCATATTTTGCCGGCTTTTGCTATGCTTCCAAGGTTTTTCGGTTCTTAAGTATCGCCTACATAGGACAAAGAAGTAACGGTCTTTGCCAATGCGCTCACGATTGAATAATGTAGTTGACAATATGCAAATCCCATGTTAAAATATTTATGGTAAAAGCAGCTGTGGCGGAATTGGTATACGCGCTAGACTCAGGATCTAGTCTCTTCAGTGGGGTGGAGGTTCAAATCCTCTCAGCTGCATCATTGGAAACTCAAGGCTTTCAGGCAAATGGGAGCCTTGTTTTTTTGCAACTTTTAGAGAATCTAGCGCATATGTCCACGCTTTTGTCTATGCTAATCGTCGAAAATAAATTTCTTGAATTTGGCGTTTAGACTGTCAGCGATACCACGTTTGGCGGTCATGTCAAGCTTCATGTACATGTTCATCGTCGTTTGGATGTCTTTGTGCCGGAGCCAAACTTGAATATCTTTCAAGTCAAATCCAAGATGCTTCAGATAATTAGCTGATGAATGTCGAAGGTCGTGAAATCTTATAAGGGGCATGTCTATATTCTTTAATAAAATCTGAAAATGCTGGCTGATGTAGTTTGGCCTTATAAGCTTCCCGTTTACATGGGTGCAAATATAGTCGCTTTCGACATAATCACTGGGTAGTAACTGCTTTCTTTCGTTTTGTTGCTCTCGCCATTCCAAAAGCCTTTCCCTGATGATGTCTGGCATCGGTATAGTGTCTTGGCTGCTGTCATTTTTGGTAGCGTCTTTTTTATGCAGCTCTTTTGTTCCTGGGACGACCGTATGTTTTATGGTTATTGTGTTGTTAATGAAATCAACTGCGCCCCATGCTTGTGCTATAATAGGACTAAGTTTGAAAACCTTGAATAATCAAGGGTTTCGTTGGTTTTGTCCTGTTTGTTTTATTAAAAGTGCGTTCTATACGGGAGGATAGAACAATAAGTTTCAATTTTTTTCGCCGGTCAATTCTTCGTAAACAAAACAATCAATAAAGTGGTCGTTTACCATTCCTACCGCTTGCATGAAAGCATAAATAATCGTGCTTCCGACAAAATTCATACCTCGCTTTTTAAGGTCTTTGCTTATTTTATCAGAGATAGGAGATGTCGTGATAAAATCGTCTGCCTTTTCAAAACGGTTCACGATGGGTTTGTTATCCACATAACCCCATAAATATTTATCGAAACTGCCATGCTCCGCTTGAATAGAGAGTACCGCTTTTGCGTTGGCTATGGCGGCATTTATTTTCAAGCGGTTTCGGACTATACCGGGGTTCGACATCAAACATTCGATTTTTACGTCGTCGTAAAGAGCCACCTTCGTCGGGTCAAAGCCGTCAAAAGCGGTACGATAATTTTCGCGCTTTTTGAGAATGGTCAGCCATGATAACCCCGCTTGTGCGCCTTCCAAAATCAACATTTCAAATAATTGGTTATCGTCATGGACGGGTCTGCCCCATTCGTTGTCGTGGTAATCCACGTATATCGGGGCTTCTCCGCACCAACTGCATCTGATTTTATCTTTCATATAGATTTCTCCACAATTTTAAATGTAAACACAACATGATTCGCCGGGTTTTCGTCAAGAGGTGAAGTATCCACCGACTTGATGCGTAATTTTATCCCAAGTGCCTGTTCAAGTTCGTATAGCCGTCCGCCGGCGCAACTGTCAAAATATGTTTGAAGCGAAGCCGGCGGATTAAACGGCTTCTTTTCACGCACACGCTTATAATATCCGTGTGTACAGGCGAACGTAACCGTAATAGTATTGTCGTCGTTTAAAACGCGCCCACCCCGGTTACAATCTTTCATAAAAAGTTCTAATCTGTCAGCAAGCGGTAGGCCGGCGTGTTCCTGCGCGAAGGCTTTGCGAGCTTTATCAGCTCCCGTACCCTTACATCCGCCGTTAATTTCGTATAGTCGGAAACGTTGCTCTTTAGTGAGATGATTCTCCATCGCCGAAAAAAATTCGATTTCACACTCAGGGGGAAGGCTTGGCAAACCCGACCCTTCATATTTTAGGATAATACCTTCAAACAAAGGCAAGATGTCCGAAGGGATTCCGCTGTTCTTTTTCTGCATGGTTTTTAATACTGTTTTCATGCGTAATTCTCCTTCATTGTTGCAATCCTATTAAACATTTGGTTATATCTTCATGCGACATACCAATGTCCAAACGACCGCATTTCTCTATGCTTTCGGGCAAAGTTTTACGGTTTGGTTTACGTTTAATTCGCATTAGACGAATTAAATCATCATTCATAGAATCATCATGTAATTCAAATCCAAGCCACATGCCGTCATGTAATATGTCTGTTTCATCGTAAAGTTTACACATTGTTTCGCTGAAGCTCTCTCGCTGTTCGTCGAACATATCCCGTTCTTTTTTACCTAATGTTATGCTTGTAATAAAGAATCCTTCGCGCAGGCAAAGCGTAATGAGCGGTTTGCCGCCTCGCTTGAAGTATAGCAAGTTATAATGCTTGTATGTTGGCTTGCCTTCTATCCATATTTCGTCTATTTCATAATAATAACGAATATGCCCAACTAATTTATCCCAAGCGTCGCTCGCTTGTCCCAACATTGCTTTGACTTCACAATAAGACTTGGTTGGTCTGTTCATCGGGTTAATGCTCCTTTTTTATTCGTAATTATTAGTAAGCTCACTTTTTCGGCATCTCATTGTCAAGCCAGATTTCAATATCTTTGGCTATGTCAAGCACCGAATTATCTAATGGGATACGAATCCCCTGACAACCATGCTGGCAGCGTTCGCCATATTTTCTGTCACAACCATAACCTTGCGCTATTTTCTCCTGTAAAGACGCATGAAACGTTTTAATAACATCCGCATATTTTTCCGTTTTCTTGGTGCGTACAAAGAGATTATATCCATTCTTTAATGAATATGAAATCGCGTATATGCGCTTGCCATATATATCACGCGGGGCTAACTGCTTGTGACTGTTGCCGATATTTGCGTATGCAAAAGTCACTTCACCCAGCCTTGTATTAATGCAGGTCAGCCCCACGTCAACGTACCGTTTATGCAATGCAACCACGAAGGATTGAACTTTTTTCGGCAACGGATGCAGGAAATCGCGTAGTTCATCAAGAATATCCGATTTATCCGCTTTCAACAGCCTGTAATCACATCGAAGCAGGTTATTATCGTTCCAATACCTTCTGTCTGTCCGCAGCTCCATATCCGCAATAGACAAGGGTTTTAACCCAACCAATAAAACAGGATTGCTCGGATATGATACTTCTTGACCGTCAAAAGTAAAACCGCAGAGCGTCAGAAACTGTTTGCACTCGGCTTGGGCAGAGGGAGAGATTTTGGGTTTTGGCAGCGAGCATAACGGCAATTCGCCAATCAATAACGAAGATCCGTCTTCGGCCGGTTTGCCATGATACCCCATGTCAACCAACAGGTTTGTGACATTATGTAAAAACGGATAATCAGCCATACTACTCGGCTTTTTCGGAGCTTTTGCATATAAATGTCCGTCAGAAATTAAACGGTCGCAAAATATATTGATAAAATCCTTAAAAGCGATAACACCGCTTCGGATGTCATCTGCGTTCGCAACATTATCAAACCGTGGCTTCAGCGCGTATGATTCAAGGACGCCCGGCGGAATCAAGTTACGCAGATATGCGGCTACCTCGCTGATTGGTTTTATGGTTATCGGTTCGTGTTGTGTGCTCATCCCGTCGCTCCTGTCTATGATGAGATGTTGCCAATTTTAGTATATCATACATAATATGACATCAGTTCACAATATTCAAATACCATAAACCATTGAAAACTTGAGTTAATTTACATGACTTCATTTGTTATATTTAAAAAGTCAAAATATGGAATTTTCATAAAATAACTTTGATACTTGTTTTCGCATACAAGATAAAGCATCTGTTTTGTATCATCACAAAACATGTGCGGATAAAACATTGGAATATCGGGGACAACCAGCGGCAACTTAGTTTTCCATGTTTTCATCCCGTCACCACTGACCCATAGTGAAAGATCGAGCCTGTTAACGTAACCGCCTTCTGGTTTGAAATGCGGATTATGTGCCAAAATTATGTTGTTCCCTATCTTCGCAATCGAAAATTTTGTATCGGGGTTCGGGATTTCGGTAGCGGTCATTGACGTCCATGTGCGGCCGAAATCATAGCTGTCCGACCGATAAATATACCCTGCCTTGGAAGCGCGTGCAAGCATTATCACATGCCCCGGCTCAACCTCGATACAGTTGTTTTCCCAAAACATGGTGGATGCGGAAATGTTTTTTTGCACGCGATGATCCCCGCACATTTGAAAACATTCTCCTTTATCGCAGGAAATTAAGACACCGCAGCTATAAGGCCATTCTCTGCCTTCCCATCCTTTCGATTCATCAAGGGAATCCCACCCCTTTTCCACCACTTGCCAATAAACCGGGAATAGCCAGTCGCCGTTGGAAAGTACGATTCCCTGTCTCACGCTGACATTGGACAACCCACCCGGCAACGATCCCGGTTCGCTCCAAGTGTTCCCTGAATCGGCAGTATAACTACGAAAGGCTTTGATTTCATTGTATCGTGTTTCGGCGTTGTATGTATGTATGAACATGCAGGGCAGTTCGCTTTCGGTGAAGATTTCAGTACACCACAGACCACGGGCACTATGCCGGAAAAGTTCAAAAATATCAGTCCATGTCTCACCGTCGTCAAAACTTCGGGAAGCCGCCACAATGTTATTGTTATGGGGTTGCGTTGGGCCGCCTGTCAGAAAGGTGCAAAAAAGTGACCCATCTGGCATCCGGCGAATCACCGGCTCTCGTGCGTAGCCATAATTGCGGGTGGCGTCGTTTATAAGAGTGACCGGATAATAAAATCTTTTATTTAAATAATCCATGCGGTGTCCTCTTTTTGGTAATTATATGTCATATTAAAAATGACATCTTTATTTTAATTTTTCGCCATCCTTGAACGCATTACCAACCTTTTCTTCGGCAACTAAGTATGCGTGGTTCATGGGGTCAAAAACAATGGGACGCAGCTTCGTCGGGTCAATTTTACCGTCTGAATTTAATACCTTTTCATCAGTGCTTACATTAACAATTTCACCTACCAGACGGCAGGATTCTTCGTCGTAGCTAATCAGATTGCATTCAACAGACACCGGAAGCTCGTTAATCAACGGTGCGTTGACAAACTCGCTCTTTGTGGCGTGAAATCCGGCTTTCGCAAACTTATCAGGCACATCATTTCCTGAAACAATCCCTACATAATCACATGCGACCAAATAATCAACGTTTGCCGGACTGACGGTAAACGCCCTGCTAATCAATATGTTTTTCATAGTTTTATGCCCGGCGCTTACACATATTGAAATCTCTTTCTCTTCACTGATGCCGCCCCAAGCAGCGTTCATAGCGTTAGGGATGCCGTCTTTATCGTAAGCGGCGATTATAAACACTGGCATCGGGTAGGTTATTGCCTTTGCACCAAAATTTTTTCTCATTTTCATTATCCTTTCGTCTGTTTATTTGGCTTTACAATATACAGCCAAAGCATCCCGCAGAAACACGGCGCACCCGGTTGCAATTTTATCATAATACGCGGTGAACCTTTGGTCATCAACATACATCTGAGCAACACCCATATGCGCTTCGGGCGTGTAGTCATCCCAAAAGAAGCAAAGCCAACGTTTGTGTAACTCGCAAGCTTTTATAGCAAGTTCAGCGGCAGGGTTTCCCTGTTCAAAAACTAACTTCAAAGCCTCGTTCACTTCCTGTGATAGCATTTCGACTTCGGCATATTGCTCTTTGGACATCCCTTTAACTTTAACGTTTGAACGATTAACGGCTTCATTGCCATACAAAGCGCGGGCTTCATCTCCGTACAAATCTTCGTTATCTTTAATCATGTTATCTTTGAAATCCTCGAATTTCAATGTTTCTTGCATAGTACAATCACCCCTTTTACTTTTTATGCCATTCGTTCATTTAATTCCCGCTCAACAAAACCGCGAATCGCATCATGGTTTTCTTCCTTGATTTCAAATTCAAAGGCACCGTAACGGCAGCTTTGATAGGTTTTTTCGTTCAAATCAAACACATAACCCAAAGGACAGCGCGAGTTGCATTTGGTTGGGTCAACCAATCGTTTGCAAATAGGGGCTTTTTCGATAGCTGCTTTCATATTATCGGGCAAGGTGTTTAGCGATTCTGCATATTTACCAACATTATCACCGTAAATACGGACGAGCATCCCAACTTTTCGGAATATATAATTTATCAGCACCCTCTTTGTTTTAGGCATTTGATAAGACAGGACGTGACCGCTTTTTGCCGCTTCGATTTTATATGTACAGCCCTGTTGTAACATATATTCATGGGTTTCATTGATGAAACCTAAATTTGCGCGGTCTACGTTTAATAAAAAATCTTCAAACTTTATAACTTCCTTCGGCATACAAACAACTCCTGTTATTTTATTCATCAAGGGTGAAAACAATGGCGATAGTGCTCTTAATGCGAGCTGCGGCCTCATCTATCGAATGATCGCTTGTGTCAACAATATTGCCGTCCTTGCGCTTGCTGAATTGCTCAAGCAATTCTGTTGCGAAAATAAGAAATTCATCACTACGCCAATCGGCAACTGAATCTTTATACCATCTGTCTTTCAGCACGGCTTTATCGCAGGTAAGAATAAAGTGCCGGACATCATAACCCATTTTGGTTAAATCAGCGATAAACTCCGCCGTCAACGATTCTCCCATTATCCAGCTTAAAACAATAGTATCACAATGTGCGAAATCAAAATAATTTTTCGACATATGCAAAATGTTGTCTTTTTGCATGGGGTATGTTTCCTTGTAATCAATATGAGGGTGTAGCTCAATGACGAAATCACCGTCAATGTAAGCACATCGACCCATGCTTTCTGCAATTTTTCTGCCGACTGTTGTTTTACCGGTACCGGGAGAACCGTTAATGATGATGTATTTTTTCATTCGCAACCTCACCAAAATAAGAATTACACACATCACATTCGTTGTGGTATATAAATGCGCCGTTAACGGGTTACACCTTATTTATTTTCAATAATATGCACAAATGAACCGGCAGCCAAAAACTTCTCTGCGATACATCGGCCAATCCCGTTTGCGCCACCCGTTATTATTACATGATTATCAACGAAAACCATATTGCTTCACCTGCTTTTTACTTATATTTTTATCGGTATACTACCGTTTATTTCCATCGTGCTTTCGGTAATAATACAATCAAACGCCATCACTCCAACTCCTGCGGTCATAACAGCGGCCAGAGTACCGCCAAATTCAGGATACGTTTTATGATTCGGTATAAAATAATCAACATCCTGCATTTGAACAACAAACACCACGCAAGCTTCATAGCCCTCAGTAACGCAATTTGCCAGTTCATTCAAATGCTTTACCCCACGTTCCGTTGGAGCATCGGGAAACATAGCAACGTTATTTTCTTCAAGGGTGACACCTTTTACTTCAATAAAGATTTTTCTTATTCCCGCTTCAACATAAAAATCAAACCGCGAACCGCCGAATTTTGCTTCGGGTTTTATTAAGGTTATACCCTCAACGAAGCTGTCCTGACGCAAAAACTCCATGAAAACAAGGTTAGGCGCTTGGCTGTCCATGTTTATTAATCGGCTGCCTTTCCAAACAGAAATCAAATCATATTTTGTGGAGCGTTTATTATTATCCGATTGATTAACATAGACCCTTGCGCCGGTCACAAGAAGCTCCTTGCAGCGCCCTGTGTTTTTTACATGGCAGATTTCAACCCGGTTATTAATTTCGACTTCTGCGATAAAACGATTGGGACGGCGTATGAAAATCCCTTCACTGATGTTTGGATATGTAATGCTTGCCGCCATCTTAAACGTCCTTGCTTTCAACGTACTTAACTCTCCATTTTGTAATGTCTGTTATCAATTCATAATCCACTTTGTCATAGGTCATCTGAATAGCTCCCTTTGTTGTCTTATTTGCTGAAAAGCGTTCTTTCAAGTCGTTAGGAAGCCTTGCGAGTTCACCGGGGTAAATGCCAAGATGTTTCTTCTGAGCTGCGAAATGAATCAGATTTTCATCCTGCCAAAATGTAGGCATTTGCAATAAAATTTTTCAATAGCATTGGGGGCTGCACTGCATATTACCTCACGGACTTTACGCAAAATAGGTTGTATCTCCGTTGGCTGCGAATTTATGTAATCGTCAACATTATCCGGCTTTTTGCCGCAGGAATGGTTTTGATTTATATTTGCAAACTCACGTCCGCATTTTTCACATGTCCACATACAAACAGCTCCTATTCATTTCCGATAGGAACAAAGCTCGCCGTTACAGCGCCTATCATAGAGTTTTCGGGCGATGCATTTGTCAAAGCAGCTTGCCTGTCCGATGCTTCGTAGACAAATTCCGCATCCGCTTCTACGGTCACAGGTTCATTTCCAATCGTAATAACGCCGGAATAAAGCACATAGTTTCGCCATCTTAATGTTCCTTCAACGAAAAACTTGTATTCACCGTGCGGCACTATATCACCGTTTTTATCGGTTAAATTCCATGTATACGTTTGGTTTCCTGTTCTCGGTGTTGCTCCGCTGATTGCGTCAACTTCGGTTCGTGGTATGGATGCAAGGTCAGACCTGTCTACCCACAAGGCTATTGAATCAGGACGGTTACGATAGCCGCCTTGTGCTGTCCAGTTTGTTGCGAAAATCGTGTTCACATAGTTACCGTCCATGTCTTCAATCCATACGGCATATTGGTTGCTCGCAGAACCCGATTGACGCACAAAATCAAATGCGATGGTCAGTATACCGGAATCAAAGGTGCGGGTTTCGGTGTTTTCGTTGTTTCTTGAGCAAGCATTCAAAAACATGAACGAAAAGGTAAAGATAAAAGTTAAGGCAAGTTTAATCTTTTTCATTAGTTAAGTTCCCCTTCATTTTTTTATTTAATGCCTTTATACTGCCATTTGGGTTTCTTGTGGAAAAACACGGTTATCGCTTTTTTAGGACAGAGATTGACACAGCGGTAACACATAGTACAGTTACCCATTGAAATTATATTTCCTTGATTATTTTCTAAGTTCCTCATCGGGCATTGTTGAACGCAGGCGTTACATGAAATGCAATCTCCATCAACTCTTACGCCGTGCTTTGCTTTATACTCCATCGTACCTTTGGCAACATGAGGGTTTCGGCTGTCGCCTTGCCACGGTATGCCCTGTACCTTTCCCAACAAGCGGGAAACTTTTGAAAACCCACGCTTCTTAACCTTACCTTCTTTGATATAGCGGCAAATCCTGTCCAATTTTGCATCAGCCATCTTCATTCTTTTTTGAATTGAATTATCGCTTGTTTTCCGTAGTATTGCGAAATTGCATACATTATTCGGCATGAAAAAATGCTCCGCATAAATGACTTCAATGTAGTCCTTCGGGAAAAGATCGCATAAAACCCTTGCGCCATCGCCGGAAAACGTAAGCTGGGTAACGAATATAATTAATTTCTTACCCTTGAATGCTTTCATATGCCTTGCGATAAACTCACGCATGATAAGCGGAACCCTTGAACCATATATCGGATAACATACGGCAATACGGTCATGGGCTTGTATTAGGTTGTCAAAATCGACGCTATCTTCTATTGAAAGACAATCTGCGCCTATTTTTTTGCTGAACAAATCGGCTATGTATTTTGTGTTGCCTGTTCCCGAAAAATAGAGCGTTAACATGTTCATATCCCCCACTCGACACCTGCCTTCGGGCATATTACCGGAATGTTTGGATAGTATAGCCACATTTGCGATACAAACGGCTCTGTCTTCACTTCCGATGAAATAGGCGGGAATGTGTCGGTAAAATGGTTCAGTAAAACATTTTTCGGATGTAAATGATTAATAAACGAAATAGCATATTTGATTATATCAGACCGACCTTGAAACGGCAATATGAGCAAATCAACGTTTTTCGGGTAGTCTATATTTTTGTCTAAGTTCAAACTACCAAGCAGTAACATTCGCTTACCCGCCGCGTTTATTTCGTAAATAACAGTTTCACCGGCTTCGGCGCATAACTTGTTTTCCCTAAGTATGTAACGAAGGTTTCTCCATTGGGTTAACAATCCAAGGTTGCATAATGTCTTTATGATTATCTTCATATCAAAAACCACATGCTTACCTTTAAGTACGCGAACTTCAAACGGTTCTATGTTCAATACGTCACCGGGCTTGATTTCGAATATCCGTTTTTCTTCGACACCTTTTGAAATTAACGTCTTTTGCGGGCTTGTCGTACAAAAAACCTTCGCCTTCTTGTTCAGTTTAATAATATCCGGAATACCGGCAATATGGTCAAAATGCCCGTGCGTAACAAATATATTTTCAACGGCGGTAAACTCATCAAACGAAGGTTTAAACAGTTTATCATTCAACGAAAAGAACGGGTCAAAAAGAAGGTGTGTTCCTTCATGCTCAATTAAAACCATTGCAGTTCCGTACCACTTTAATTTCATATAGTCCTCGCCGTTATGCTTTTCTAATCGGATGCCTGATTATCGTTTTCAACTTTTCAGGCGCAACTTTGCGCGGGTCGTTAAGGTATATCTCATGATGCCGTCTGGTTTCGTTTATATCTAACAAATACCCCTGTTCCTCGGCGAACCTATCCATTGTAACAATAGTTGCCGGTTCGCCGTCATATGAACCTATATGCATCACCTGAACGCACAAACCTTCTGTAATCCTTTCAATCCGCGCTTTCTTCACATCAAGACCCGGTTTTCTTAGCAAGCGAAGCTTTCGCGCATTCAAAGACTTAGGCTGTAACGAAATCCGGCTGCCGAATTAATGAAGTCCAAATCAGTTTACTCTTGTCTGATATGGTTGCGCCTCCGCCAAAGAAAGAATCATCATCAACATTCCAAAACCCTTCCAATGGTGGCACAACATAGTCGAAATACCCTTTCGGTTGCGTCCCGCTCATCTTGCTCATTTTGATGGCATACGACAATCCATAAAGAAGCTCCATAGCCGTTTTGTATTCCCCGGAGGTGTTTGGGTCGCCTTTACCGTCAACGGCAATAAAAAGCATTTCCGGTACTTCAATGATTGACGGAGAGGTTTTCGGTTGGTAAAGCTCTTTGTTCAGTTTCTTATAATCAACTGCCATATTCCTATTTCCTCGCTTTGTCAGAAAATAATATACCATCTAAATGGTCGATTTCATGGAAAAGTGTGGCAGCAAGAAACCCCTCACCCGTAATTGCTATTTCACCCCCGTTACGGTCAAACCCCTTAACAATTACACTTTTCGGGCGGATAACATCCATACCCGGCGGCGAATTCGGCGCAATAGAACCTTCCATGACTTCTTGTGTTTCGCCGCTGACACTATCAATGAAAGGGTTAACAAACTCGATTACTCCGTTTTCATCGTTAATAACCACCACACGTTTCAGCACCCCAACATGAACAGCCGCGCAACCGTACCCTTTAGCCTTTATAAGGGTTTCAAGCATATCATCCAAAAGAGTCCAAAGACTTTCATCATAAATATCAACTGCCTTGCTTTTCCTTCGGAATATGGAGTCATCCCAGCTTCTTAAATTACGTATCGCCATATTATACCTCGTTGCTTATCGTTTTTTCATGGTTTTACTCATAAGTGATTCATAGACCGCATCAGCATCAAAAGTTTCAATTTCGAATAAATCTAACTGCTTTTCGTTATTTCTCTTATTCCCAGAAGACAGCGTAACTAATAATGTATCATTGTCTATAACACTGCCATCAGCCAATATATGAACCGCTTGCACACTGCGTTTGCTTAACGCCCGTGATAACAACATAAAACGATGGCAGTTCTGCGGTTCTTTTTCTGCACACATTAAAGCGAGCTTGCTGCCTTTTTCGATTTTTTTTATAATTTCGTCAAGACCATTACAGAAGGAATCGTTATTTATTAACCTCTCAAAATCCGGCAAACCGCCATCAGTCAATAGAGCAGGGTCTATGAATTTTCCACCAAGTCTATCTCCCATATACTCGTAATTTATGTTATATAAGCCAAGGCTGGCCTGTATTGCCTTGTGATTGAATTGCTGCGCAAAGCGGCTGTACGGAACACTACGAACATCGGCAATCAAACTGATTTCGTGTGCCATAATAAGATTAACGAAATGTTCCAGCGTGTGATTAGAATGACCTATTGTATATACACTTTTCATTTCTTAACCGCCGTCATAACAATCAACGCCAAATCATTGTCCGTATCGGCTTGCAGCAGCTTCATATCAGAATCTCCGTCCTCGCCATCCCCGAACACCCTTTCAAAATTCACAACGCTCCAATCAGCCCAATCCTGCCATAATGCTTTGGAATCCTCCATAACATAGCTCGCTGTGACATTACATAACCCGGTTTTCTGCCAAAGAGTACGCCACCATTTATCACTATGGAATGTATTGTATTCAGGAATCCACAATTTTTCAAGCGTGTCGGGATAGCCTTTTTCAAATTCATTCTTAAGCCCCGGAACGACAATTCCAAATTGACCACCGGGTTTGACAAGCTTTGAAAACACGTCAACGAAGTAATTTTCACTTGCGCCAAAGTAATGATAGCAATCAATAGCTATGGCAGCATCAAAAAAACCGTTTGCATATGGCAAAGCGTGAGCTTCGGCACGAATCGGATAAACTTTATCGGCAACGCCTGCTTGTTCAAACCGCCTCAAATTTTCGGTCGCGTCAATCCACAAATCATTGGCGAACACTGTCACCCCGTATTCTTTCGCCAAGAATATCGAAGTAAGTCCCTTGCCGCAGCCCATATCAAGGACTTTCATTCCCTCTTTTAAGTCAAGGTGTTCGCATAAATCCTCAAGCAGAATGAGCGGGTTCGGCCCCATCCAGTTTTCTTTAATCCAGTTGTTATCGAATTTTTGGGTTTTAGGGTATTTGTTCATTTATATACATTCTCAGCTTTCGTTTTCGTTGACTGTAATTATAACACCAAAGGGTTATGGCTTCAATGAAAATCGTTTTACTATGTGTATCTTGTGAAACTCTCCATCAATTACATTATAATTAGATATTAAATACTCATTCAATTGAACGCTGATTGCAATTAATAAATCTGTGTTTAAGATAATAAAGAAAACGATAAACATTGTCATTTTAATACATGGTGCGAAACTTTAAGCTTGATGTTTGTGTGTCTGTAAAATTTCGCACCACTGAAAAAGAATGATACTTCATTATTCATGCTACCATTCTTTACCACATTCATAACAATGCCAAATGCCATTTTGCTTGTCGGTATTAGTGCTACCGCATTTCGGGCATTTTTCACCTTTGTTATTTGCTTTAAGTGTTTTGCATTTAAATTTGAATAATATGATCGACACCTCCATTCTGTTTATTGATACTGGAGAATAATTTATCTCTCCAGTCCAAGTTCAGGATCAAGTTGCTTGTTGCACTCAGGGCAAGAGCCTGGGCTTGAAAATTGTTTTCGGGATTTTGCGTTAGAGCAAAAGTGCGGATTTGCATTACAAACCCAAAATGTTGTTCCTGGCATCCTCGTTGACTCCTTTCTTATGATTTATTGACTTTCTATAGCTACCAAAATTGTAGAAACGAGTGTGTTACATGTACTTCAAACCTTCCACCGATTTCCACAATTTTGACAAATTGCGTATGTAACCGTTTTACTCCCTTTTTGAATAAGTAAAGGTATCCAAATAATAGCTCCGATTGTAAAAATAGAAAGAACAAGCCATATTAGGGACATTATACATCCTCTTCTTTTTTGTTCTGCAATTGCCTGTATATTTATGCTTGTACTAAAGCACTTAGAACAATTCATAAAACTTCACCTCTCGTAAATTTATCGTGTCCTGCACGATATCAGTTATAACTATAAACTGAATCTTTACCAATTTCCTTTATCTATCGAATAAACTTATGCATAAATACTGTACAAGGAGTAATAAACTTATCATCATCCCACATTCCTGCCTTTATTTCCGGTTTACTTCTGAAATTTGGACGAACGAATTCAATCCCCCACCCACAGAGCATTTCCTTCTTCCACTGGCCTACACGCCATGTATCACCTTTTTTCTCACAAACGGCTCCCCAAGTGAACCCTACATCACCCATTCGCAACATACCGTCTTTAAAGGTGAAACTTTTAATAATACGAACTGCGCTTTCAACACGTTTGTGTTCATGCTTCAAGTAATCAACTTTATCTATTAAAAAACCTACATGGACGAATCCTTTATCAAGCTTACCGTTTTTCCATTCTCCTATCATCCACCTATTTGAACTATCGCATATAATCCCCCAACCATGAGGTATAATTTCCCATTCATTATGACTTTCCTTTTCTATGCATCCGTAGTAAGTACCGTATTGGTATTTTTTTACACCAATAATCGGTGCTTTAATTTCGATCGGTGCATAAGTATTTTGAGCTGTAGGAACATTTAAGTTACGTGACGTAATCGCTTGTACATCGCTTGGCCTCTGTGCTGGGGTAGTAACTGTTTCAATTGTGTTATACGCTTCAGCCTCTGCTTCTTTTTCTTTCCGTAGTCTTTCCGCTTCGGCTTCTGCTTCTTTTTCTTTCCGTAGTCTTTCCGCTTCAGCTTCTGCTTCTTTTTCTTTCCGTAGTCTTTCCGCTTCAGTTTCTGCTTCTTTTTCTTTCCGTAATCTCTCCGCTTCAGCTTCTGCTTCTTTTTCTTTTCGCAGTCTTTCCGCTTCAGCCTCTGCTTCTTTTTCTTTCTGTAATCTCTCTGCTTCCGCTTCTTTTTCCTTTTGAATTCTTTCCGCTATCGCTTTGTTTTTATTTTCTATTACCGTAATATAAATATAATACTCATCAGGGTATTTACTTATATCAATATCTTTTCCCTGTTCGTCTATGTATTTTATAAATTCAATGTGCGACGGGTCGAACTTCGATATTATATTAAAATATTCATGACTATAAGCTTCTTGTTTATAAACTTCGACAAGACTTTCGATAAAAATCATGTTTGACGGAGGTTCTGCCTTCATGCTTTCAGGGTCCTCAACATTCCAACCTGTTATCGCGTCGGTTGTAAAATGGTATGGAAACTGTGTTTGAGGAAGAGAGATGGAAAAAGGGATTCGTTTCGCATCCCGCGCAGAGAACGCATAACAAATAGCCGCGATTGTGAAACGAATCTGTTCATAATCACCCTTTATTATTATTCCCTTTCGTTCGCTTTCCGATTTTGCGAATTGCTTAACTAAATGGCACACAGCAGCTCTTACCTGCTTCGCAATATGTTCAGCACCTGGCTGGCACACATATGCACCAGCATCTTCAAATTTGATGCCGGGGTTAAAATCGTATTTTTTAAGTAAATCATTTTGATCTAATTTAAGAAAAAACGGTGGCCTTTCAATTTGTAAAAGTTGTGCGTACTCGTTACTTTTCTGTTCGTTTGCATTAAAATAATCAGAAAAGAAGTGTTCGGCAAAAAACTCAGCGCTTAGATACCTTATTGGATGTTTATCAAATCGGCCAATTAATGCCTTTGCCAAGCCAACATCTCTGCTACCCGTTTCATTCCTGCTTAACCAATTATAATTGATTACAGCAGAAACATCTTCATTTATTACATAGCGATAAGCGTCACGCAAATAAGGGCGGCGACCCGCCCTATATACATCTTCGCCAATCATACGCTCCAAAAAGCTAACGACAGATCTCGTTAATCCTTCGTTTCCACTTGTAGAAAAAATTTGCTGCCCCTTTTGCATACTTTCCTGCCCGTAAAAATTGACTCCATTATTACAACCAGTGTAAACGGCACGCCCCAACTTATGTTCATTTGACGACATTTAATTTCACTCCGGATTAGTTGCTTTTTGTTCGTCTCTTGCGAGCCAATTCGAAATATCGGAAAGGTACGGTTGCTTTTTTTTACTACTTACTAATTTATCACACAACCTTTGATACATTGATGTTGAACCGCTTTTTTTCAATTCAATAAGCAAATCTTTAGTTTTCATCCATGCTTTCTGTTCATAATTCTTTATAAATACATTCCATGCCCGCTCTTCCGACGTGTTTGAATCGGTGATAGGATCTGAATTTATAAGACTTTCATGGTCTTTGCATAGTTCTATAGCAAATTCAAGAAATAAATCGCTACCCTTGTGATGATTAATCATGTCGTTAAAAACATTTTTTGAATTCGTGTCATCATCCAGTAATAAATAAAATACTAATAAATAATCCCATCCACACCAGTTATTACGAGGATTTGTTGTAAAAATGTAGTAAACCTTTTTTAACTGCACCAAGAACTTTTGATATGTACCAATATCAAAATTACTCCATTTCTCCCCATAATACAAGCACATGCTTTTACATAAATCGGTAAAAGCCATATTACTATATATTGTTTCCTTATATTCCAAATTTTTTAGTAATTGAAAGGTAAAGGTGTCGTCAAAGTCAAAAAGCTGAAACAACAGACAGTATATGTCTCCTGTCCATCTCAAAGGAAATATTATGTTGTTAACAGCGTTTCTATATTTTTCGTCTGAGTCCGTAAAGCCAATTGATTTATCATTAATGAAGGATAATAAACTATTAACCATTAAACTAATTTGTTCCACATCCTTTTTGCAAATAATAAACCAAGCATAAAGAACAATTCTATTACTGTTAGGCAACGATAAACCGTGTTTACGTATATAATTTGCCATACCCAATGCAGGGGTAAATGTATCTGAACTACCTTTTTTCGCATAGTTGATTGTATCTTTCCAAAGCGTTTCCGAAGCGTAAAAAACCTCGCCTAAATGCGTGTCAATTTTCGTACAAAAATCCATCCAATTTTTGTTAGGGTCTTCATTATGGTATATGCTTGTTCGCATAAACTCTAATACATTGGATATTAATGCCATATATTTACTATCAACATCTATATTTCTAGGGTTGTTTAAGGTAATTTTTTGAAGCATCTTTGTAACGCTGTGTTCATATAACATCGGGTATAGTTCAGGATTGTTTTCGCGGTATTCTGTAAAAATTTCAAAGGAATTTATGTAATACAATACACTATTTTCCTTGTATATATCCACATGCATATATTCTAAATATAACATTGCCATAGCGTCTATGGAAAAACCTTCAGAATAGCGTTTATTTAAGTAGGTTTTCGCCAAGTTTATACGAATTGTTTTATCAAAGCGATGGTCGGAATCAAATCCTTGCATTTGATGGATAAAATCTCTTAGGAACACTTTTTCTAGGCAATCTTCAAATTCCTTTCTGCTAATCCCATCGGGGTGGAATCCGCAACTTTTATAATATCCGATGCTATTTTTCTCACTTGAGTCGCCCACATACAAAGAAATGGGCATAAATGCCTTCTCGAACACAGTTTCTGCGTTGAATTTCTGATCGCATAGTGTAATAGCATTAATAGCTTTGCATAAATAACGGGCAATGCACTCTGACATTTTCGTGTTACTTTTCCTTACCATGTAGCTAACAAGCTCGATATTAGGATATATAATATTTTCTGCATACTTATTGTGTGAATGAAAATTACTGTTCGTTGCTAACGGAAAGCCAAACCTATCAATGGATTCCTCTTCCGTCAGGTTATTTAATACGTCATTAGCCCACATCTCATTATTATCCCAGATAAGCGTGAAGAACTCTAGTGGTCTTTTCGCCGATTCTAAGTTGTAATATTCATGCTTTCCTTCTAATATTGATTTAAAAATACTGGTATAACTGTCAACAAACATATCGTGAAGTTCAAGTAAAATTTCTTCACAAGTCGATGGATCTTCTTTCTTTACTACTTTATTTAGAAAATCTTTCAGAGCATTGTATACAGCTATGCTCTCATTTATATCATTTACATTGCTGGGAGATGTCCCGATTAATGCGACAAGTGCTGACTTGCAAAATAAGTTGTTAAAAATTTTAGTTTCAACATGGCGGTTTATTTTCCGTCGAAGCTCAAAAAAAGCATTATCTGTTTTGCTACTTGAATCAAAAAGAACAACGCTAAATATTATTGAGACATAGTGTGCGATGTCTTTTGTGATTTGCATGTCAAGACCAGAGAGCGAATTTTTAATAAAAAACAAACGTTGGTAGAGTGCAATTTCCAAATCTAAACCTTGTTGATTACATAGGCTTTGCGCGTCAAAGTTGGTTGCGTACAGCCTAACACTATTGTCATCTAATATGTTCCGTAGTATTACCCCTAGCCAATTGAGCCGATTTTGGGGAATCGTAGAAAACAAGTTGTTAATTTTATTTGTTGCTTCAATAAATCCGAACGTGCTTCTATTTGAAAAGTCGGAAATTAGTATATCGGTATAACGATTGATATAATGTTGCCCTAACTCCTCTAATAATTTATCATGGGTTGATATCTTTGCCTTTTCTACTTCAATATCAATCAATTTTTCTATGATATCATAAAGTTTTGGTACAACATCAATGTCAGAAACTTTAATAAGTTCTGCCTTCTCATATGCGTTAAGAACAACGCCGTAAAAATCCTTAAGATAAAATCCGGTCTCTGCATAATCAGATAATAGATTGTACAAACGATCCAAATCAAGAAACCTGTCCACCCCGCTAATGAACTCGCATAATTCCACCATATAATTTCTATAATCTCTATATTTTTTATAGTAATTTGGATGTTCGGCTATATTATCACATTTTTCAGCAAAATCCTTGATGAATTCCCAATGATCCTTGTCAAACTTAGCCGAATAATAACGATGCTCACCGTCATAAGTCAGGTTTTCAAGGAACACTAGGTTGTTTGGAGCCACCGTGTTTATCGCGTCAGGGTCGGTTTCGATATCCCAACCAACGAGAGCATCGGTAGAGAAGTTATAATTAAATGAATCTTTTTTAGACGGAAGTCCAACGGAAAACGGCAACTGAATGGCGGCTTTTGCAGAAAAAGCATAGCTTATCGCCGCAATTGTGTGGCGAATCTGCGCATTGTTCCCTCTAATAATAATACCTTTCCGCTGTTCATGTTGCTGTAATAAAAATTGATTTATTAAATGCCGCACCGCTGCTTCTACCTGCCTTTTTACATGCGCTGCGTTTGGTTGTGTTACATAATAACCCGCTTGTTTAAAATTTTCTTCAGAATGTATAGCGTTTATTATGATATCCTGCGAAAGCATTTTGAAAAGCTTTGGGGGTTCTTTTTCAAATGTTAATAATTGATTATACTTTGTAATTTTCTGTCCGTTGGCATCGAAGTAATCATTAAAAAAGTTTTCATATAAAAAAAATGGTGGTTGATAATATTCGATGGGATGGCAGTTAAAACGACCTATCAATGCTTTTGTCAGGCCAACCCCCCTACCTCCAGTTTCGTTTTTTTGCAACCAGCGGTAATGGAATAGAGCAGAAATGTCATCAAAAACCACATAGCGAAACACATCACTAAGGTATTGGCGACGACCGACTTCATAAACATCATCAGCAATCATTCGTTCCAAGAAATTGATAACTTGCTTGGTAAGCAAATTATTACCACTTGTGGAAAATATTTTTTGACTATTTTTCCCATAATCTGCCTTGGAATAAAAATCAATCCCGGTATTGCAACCGGTATAAACAGCACGATGTAATAGAACCAAACGAAACCCTCCAAATAGACACTAGGTAATACAGTTAGTTAAGTAAATAAATTATGTCCTATATAATATCGTTCTGTTGTAACAACCATAAAAAAGGGTCTGAAATTCTGCGAGGCTGTTCCGTCGATTTATCAGAACCGCTTGATACACCAAATATCTTATGTTTTGGAAATTCATTCAAGGCAGCTAAAAAACTATCTCCACCATTTTTACTCAACCATTTCCGCATTTCAGTATCAACAGTATCTATTTCATCGGAATTAAATCTTCCGGCTTGGTTATGACTTGATTCTGTTTTCAAGATTGCTGGAAACCCAGGGTCATTGTAAAATAAGTCCATTTTAGTGAAAATAACGGCTAATTTTACATTTCTACGTGCATTGTCATAATCGCTATGCTCACGAATTCGAGCTTTATAATTTGTTAAGGTAAAAGAAGGGTTAAACTGTGCTTTTTCAGAATAGTTAACTACACTCGGATGCTTAACTATGTCTGAACCGTTAAGTGTAGTCGGATCCACAATCATTAATGTATTTTCACATGATCCTACAGCCTTCTTTGCAATTTTACTGCTATAATGATTTCCGGTTGATATTCTATTAGAAGCATCTTCTCCTGATACATCATAAAAAACGGTGACACATGAACCTTTTTTCTTAACTATTTCAAATAACAAGGGGTTAAGATAACCTACTGCTGTTGCCGGAACAAGCCTAGCTGTTGATTTTGTGTTAATTATATAAATAACTTCATTTCTTGATGGTTCATCCAAGGTGTCTATCGAAATGATACCTGGTATATTATTACCAGAAATATACGTTAGCAATTCCGATAAGTACATAGACTTACCAGAACTCGTTGCGCCGTTCATGCAAAAACGAATATGGTCACTCACGTTAAAAAAGTGCTCTGGAATTAATTTGACAGTGCTTAACATAACACCGCTGTTGGTTGCATTTATTTCACAACTCGGACACATTAGATACGAATTCATACTTATGCCGTGGCATTTATAACCGTTTATACCCCTATCGTATAATTTTTCTGCCTTGGCCTCTTGTTCCGTGTATGTTTCTTCACATTCGCTACAGTAGTACAGTAAGGCATTCGAATGAATTTTCTCTGCGCAAAAAGGACAGAAAGGTAATACGCTACTAAGTACGCCTTCTTTAGGCGGTGTGTATTGAGGCAGCCTTACTTTTTTATTTTTTCTAACAGAAGATGCTGTTGTGCCATGAGGCGCAACAGGAACAGTCCCTGCTTGTGGTTGTGTAGGAGGTGGCGTTGCTCCAGAGGGATTAGCACTTAAAGGATTAGTCGTCATCGTTTGTGTGGGTCCTGGTTGCGCAGTTGTTGGCTGTGGAGGGACAGGGGTTGGAACAGGCACAACCGGCGGTGTCGTGTTGGTTGGCTGGGGTGTTTGTTGCTGCGGAGACACAAATGGATTATGATTTAAATTATTGTTGTTAGACATTACTGACCCTCCAATGTGGTTAATTATTATTTATTCTAAAATCTTGGTCAAATAATCCATCGCAAAATGTGTTATCCGAAGTAAGAAGTGCTTTCGGTACAGCACTTATTGGCGTATGAAGTCGTATAGCTATGGGCGTGGTTCTGAAAGAAGGTTTGTTTGCAAAGACAAAGATGTCCGGAACTGAGTATCTGACACCATCTATTATTAAACACAATGGCGGTAATTTGGGATACCCTTCAAAGTCATAAAGTATACGTCCGTGAGCTTCACCAAACTCAACTTTTAAAACGGCGTTCAATGTTTGATTATCTTGCATCGTTAACCCATTTATAGAAGAAATAATTACCTGTCTAAAATGAATCCCCGAATGCACAGGCATACCCCAGTCACCGTCACTTGATTTAAACTTGCAAAATATATTATACCAGCCTATATATTCGTAGTTAGTGTTACTTATTTCAAGCATGGGATTTTTACCTAAGTCATAGGTAATTATCCCATGTCTGTACTCGCTGTCATCGGGTTGCCTATTGTGTTTGACGATACAATATTTTATATCATCTTGTTGTGGGTATTCCTTTAGTTGAAAACTATGCGTACCGCGTATATCAACATGCAACGCCTTGGGTAAAAACGCAGGGAATTTTTCGGCACTCGCTTGTAGTACGCCACACAAGAGGAAACCGTTTTTATCTCCTATAAACACCGCTAAGTTGTATTTTTTGTTGTCTAATATTCTAAAGTTCGCACTTTTATCCTCACAAGGTACGTTGCATATTTCCCTTCCTTTTAGTTCAATCTCTTCTTCTCTGTAAATGATGGTATCGTCGATCACAACATCCGTTTTTAACAACTCGATAACCTTTACTGAGAAGCAGGTTTGCGTATTAACCCATGAAATAGTAATATCGTTGGCATCAGAGCTATTATGGATTAAAGGTTCAATTCTCTTCGGTAACGCGCTAAGGTCAAGGGTAAGCTTCTTCTCCTCACTTTCTAATTTGTCATACTTGACTTTCACAGCATAGATGCACTTCTGCTGTGGCTTCATATCTGTGTAAGTCGGTTTCATTCCGTTGTACAATTCCTCGACTTTGCCGCCGTTCACCTGCCTTGTAACAGTTATACTACTTGCTCCTTGAGGGATGTTGTAAGTGAGCAGTACATTATTTTCTTTTATCAACGGTTTGATATTAAAAACACTAACGGGGGGAAGATATTTGATGAAATTAGTGGAACACTCCATCGAAAATAAAGAACCGCGTTTTGCGAATACAGCATAATAGATAACGCCGGCGATTGGATTTTTGTCTATAACTTCCAGCTTATCTGTTTCCGCGATTAACGTACTGTCTGAATCGGACAGAGAAACTGGCGCATTTCCTTTTTTTCTTATCACACGATACTTAACATTTATGTCGCGTGAAGCTCCCCACGATATTTTGATGTGGTTATCTGTCGTTATTAATGGTGTGCCCACAACGCCGGGGACTTTTGGTGGTATTATATCAATGGACTGCTTTGCGCCAGCGTGGTCAGCACAAATTGAAAGCACTTTTTGCATCTGCTCTATCGAATTGCCTGCATTTGCATATACCTTGTCTGCTTCATTAATTGCGTTTGTTATCCTCAAAATATAACTCGAAACAGTTAATTGTGGCAAAGTTTTTTTTGCTATATTAAGCTTCCGTTCTGCTTCGTAGAAGAATTTTTTTAAAATTAGAGTGTCTATCTCCACACTACTTTGATTTTGTTCTGCCTTAAATTTATTTATATTATTCTGGATGCTTGATAATTCTGAGTAATTAGGTACAGCAGTTTTCAAGAAAATAAGGCATTCCTCTGCTTTTTCAATATTACCATTTTCCGTAAACTTTTTTGCTGTTTTGGCAACATAGTCAAAATGTTTCAACTCTCCATCGCTAAAACCGCAAAATGGGCATACATCGGCTATGCGCGGAAATGTATCTTTGCAACCGCCGTAACATTTACGAAACAAAGACTGGCCACATTTAGAACAGTTTTCCGTTTTATTTGTGCCGTTGAAGAAGCTGTTTGCGGAATGGCATATAGCGCAAACTATTGTTTCCCCCTGCCCCATAACCGGTTGGTAGTTGCACCCAAAGTGCGTGTGATATATTGCTACCGATTCTTCAAATGTGAAACCTTTTTGTTGTATTATCGCAATTGCCTTGTCAGCGAAAAAGGGAATCTCGAATAACTCCGTGGCGTCTTTCAAATCTAATTCCCTAATCGTTGAAAAGGGAATCAGCGCTTCTTCCTTTTTTAAGTAGTTTTGATATTTTTTAATATTTTCGATGTTAACACCCGAATCGGTGCCTAAAATCTTACTCCGAGCATCATTACAAACACGTTTAAAATAATTATGCTCGGGAATAGTTCCTCTGAAACCCGAATCTACCTTTTCGAAGTATGATAAAAAATCCTTCACAGTATCATGCATAAACTGGAACCCCGTCTGCACTCTGATATCTGGAGAAGTTGTTATGTCAAGAACCCGGTAAATGAATTTTTCTACCATCGTAAAAAAATCTTTATTAAGCTCTGAAAACGAATATGTATTTGCCTTGAAAATAAAACTTGGTGGAACAGGAACTCCTCCGCTCGTTCCGCTTTTGTGAACATCAAATGGAATTGTATCTTTATCTGCAAAAACATATTTTTGTTCAACGGTAATTTTTATAGTTGCCAGGGCAGATTTCAAATCTGCCTCGGGGCTTTTTTGATCAAGCTTTAACCTCAACCTGTATGCTAGTTGCCTTACAAGGTTGGCTGGAACTTGGTTAATGTCGAGAATCTTGCAAAACTCTTGCATGATAATCGCCAGCCTTGTTACTCGCTCCTGTTGTGTTGACATTTACTTCAGCTCCAGTCTTGGTTATAATGTCCTAGTCCAATATCTCGTTTTTATTTAAAAGCCATAAAAAAGGGTCTAAAATTCGGTTGGGCTGTACTGCATCTGCCCCGCTTGAAATTCCAAACAATCGAGCGTTGGGAAAACATGTTGTAAGAATATTAAGAATTGCCCCGCCACCATTTTTTGCAACCCAATTTCGCATTTCATCGTTCACGTTTTCCATTTCCTGTGCATTATACTGACCTTTCAATACATGCGACGATTCAGTTTTCAAGATAGAAGGGAAGTCGGGGTCATCGTAAAATATATCCATTTTGGTGAAAACAACGGCCAAATTTATGTCTTTCAAGTATTTACTAATTCCTTTGTCTGCGCTAGTGTTGTCCGGCCTTACCATATTTATATAAATATTTAAGGTGTCAGCACCACCACGCCTTGTAAAATACTTAACGTCATTTATTAAGCGCGGATGCTCCGCCAAGTTTGGTAAAGTACACGGGTCAATTATCAGAATGGCATTTTTTGATTTTTGTAAATATTTTTTTACGACCTTTCTGTTATAACCCATTTCATTCTCATAAGAAAAATCCTCGCCCGCAGAGTCAGATATGCTAAACGCAATTGATTTTTTTTCATTATGGATTTCAATTAAAAAAGGGTAATAGTAACCGACTGCTGTAGCGGGCATCATTTTTCTATCTCGTAACGTTGAGATCATATAATCCGCTTCTAACGCCGATTTTTGGTCTAAAAGCAACGCAACTATTTTATTGGGAAGCGGCTGTGTTCGTATTTGTTCAAGCAACCGGGTCAAATACATGGACTTTCCAACATAGTCAACACCCGCAAGCCCAATTAATAACGGCTGCCCTTGTTTATCTTTCCTATTAACCAGTATCTCTGGAATCAATCGAACGCTGTTAAGCACAATACTATTATTTATAGCGTTTATCTCACAACTTGGACACATACGATTTCCTGTTATCTCGTCATTATGGCAGAAATACCTGTCTCCTTTTTTCAATCCTTCAGCTTCGGCTTCTTTTTCGGTATACGACTCATCACATTCTTTGCAATAAAACAGAAGCTCACTTTTACTGATGCCCGCAAAACAAAAGGGGCAAGTAAAGTTAGTTTTACGCGGCGGAATATATTTATTTAATCTAGTTTTCGGATTTTTTCGTGTCAACTTAGGGGTATATTTCGTCGGCACGAATGGGTTGGAGGGGTGCGGCAGTGTTGAAAACGGATTGGGGTTCATATTAATTGGCACACTTGGCTGTTGGGTAGGAGTAACAGGCGTAGGAATCTGCGCCATTACTGTTTTTTCTTTTTTTTCGTCAGACATATTATTCATCTTCATCCTCCCACGGAGCTTTCCATGAATCGGTAGGAGCATCCTCGTCCTCATCGCCGCCGCTCTGCTTCATTTCGATGTTGGATATATAAGCGTATGAAATTCTGCTACAGCAATGAGAACCGTGCTTGAATCCGAAACTTACCTTTATATCGCCCGTACTTTCTATTTCTTTACTGCCTACTTGTTTATGGTCTATGTAAACTTCATACTGCTTTCCATTTTCAACACGCATTAACAAATGGAATTTCGAACCTACTGTAGCGATCTCTTTTTTACTGAGTTTCATTGAACCGCCATGTTGATTTAAGGTTGCGGTAATAATTCCCAATTTAATCTTCAGTTCACCTCCGGGATGAGGCTTTATATTTGATGTATCTATATTGCACGCAATCTCGAAGCTATTGTCCGCACCTATCATATAATATACACCTTCATTCATTTCGCTGACGGTGTATCCGTGAAATTCTATATCTTTCTCGTTGTCGGTGATTGTGTGGTTCGTTGGTTCGTTACTTAGCCCAGGTGGATGATATTTTACGTTGTCATACGTAATCCATTTTACATTTTTGAACGTTATGACTTTGTATTTACTGACAACATCAAGGTTAATTTCGCGTGTTTTTTCTTTTGTGGATATTTCTTGGTAATACTTGGACATGTCGTCAGGTACATCACTCCTATCGACATGTAAATCCACATTGTTTTTATTCACTTCTTGCCGCGCTTGAACATAAATTAACCCACTTTTATCGTAACTGTATTGTACGCGTACAATAGTTCCGTCCGTATCGCCCTTTGGAACATGTTGGATGCCCCTCACTAAGTACCTGAACTGTGGATGACATCCAATCGGCGGCTTTACACCTTCGCCTTGTAAAACATAAATCTCGATTTCGTTTTCTTGTTTTTTGGAAGTAAAGAACTTGAACTTCCTTGCAAATTTACATGGCATGTATTCGCCCGCAGGAATGATGTGTTGGTTTATATACTCCGTACCCTCTTTATTTTTTGCTATAATACCTAATGTGTGGGTAACAATTCTTTCTGTGGTCAACTCTTTAATGTTTCCAGCAGAAACAGCACCATCGGCTTGCGCAACCGGGTTGTCACGCGCGGTATTATCTTCATTTAATGGGTCGTCAATCAACCTTATGAGACCACCTGTATCAAGGGTCTTAATCGCTGCTCCAACAGCTACTGCGGTGATCGGGTTTATGTTCGTAAGTGGGGGCTTGCCAAAAAGCCTACCTAGATAATCGCGCACACATGGCATATATGTACTTCCGCCAACAAGTAAAATATCCGCTATTGTTTCGATTCTTACATCGTCAAATTTGGCGAACAGTTGGTCTATTAAAATGCCCGTATCATCCAATATATAACGGCATTCATCCTCGAAGTCGGCTCTTGTTACTTCTATCATGGCACTTTGTCCGCCTATGGTGCCGGTAAAAGAAATACTTTCCGCAGTATTAGTCATCTGCTGTTTTAGCTGTTCCATTTCGGTTTGGATGGCTGTTTTTTCCAATTCGGAAGCTAAAGATGAATCAACACCCACTGCATTGGCTAGTTTTCTTACAACTACCTTGCCAAGTGCTTCGTCGAAATCCACGCCACCAAGGAATTTGCGTCCCATTGTCCCTTTTACTTTGACGCGCAATCTACTGTCCATCTCCACAACAGAAACGTCAAAAGTACCACCGCCTAAATCGTACACTAGAATTTGCGAACCAGATTGCCAGTTGCGAAGCCCGTTTGCTAGTGCGGCTGCTGTTGGTTCTTCAATTATTTCTTGAACTCTTAAACCAGCTAAGTTTGCGGCTCGTTTGATACAATCGCGCTCTGCGGCATAATAGTAAGCGGGGCACGTAATAACAACTTCGCTCACGGTATCATTCAATACGGCTTCAGCTTCCTCTTTTAGATGCATAAGAAGCAAAGTTGAAAGCTCCACGGCGGTGTAGCCACGTTCATAAATCGTTCCTCTTTCGGCAACAAAGCAAACCTTGTTTGCGCAATTTTCCTTTTCACCCATAAAACGTTTAAAAAATACAGCGCAATTTGGGTCTCCTTCCTCAAACTTCTGCTTGGCATCTAAACCTGCCACGTATTGCCCGTTTTTAAAGTATACAGCAGAAGGAACAACCTGTAATCCCCGTCTATTTTTAAGAATTACTGGAACTCCCGTTCTATTATCAATTACCGACAAGGCGCAATATGTTGTACCTAAATCTATTCCCAATCTGAAAGGCATGGTTTAATCTCCCTTGCATGTTTTATCTACCGACTCTCGCAATATTTAGTTTTTCTTTTTCTCTTTGAATTTCATCAGGGTTCAACGACTCTCTATTCATCAGCACGATATCACGTTCTTTTTTTCCTGTGCTGAGATGACAGACATCGGCAAACGCACCGTTTTGGTTGTCGCGTATAGTGATTTCGATGGGGTCGTCCTCTTTTATCGCATCATCGTTAAAAGTAACCTGTGCTAAATATTTTACAGGCTCGGTATGTGAAACATAGGCATCCTCGAATGAAGTTGTCGCATCGTTTTTGTAAACCCTTATAGGTTCATCTGCGTTCCTGCATTCGTTGCTATAAAACAAAACAGTGAAACCTCCGTCCTGATTACTCGCGAATGTCTGCGTTGCTTCAATGCCAGTTTCATCTTCATAAGATTGACCACATATAACTAAGTTTTTTACGTACAAGTTATCTTCTGTCGTTCCACCAATCAAAGAGTGTACGCCAATAGAGTGTGACGCATTGAGGATAACTTTCATTGGTGGCGGCGCGGGTATTCTAATGCCTCCTTGATTTTGTTGTACAACTGTTTGTCCATCGGATGTTTGTACACCCGCTATCTCACCAGTTTCAGACTGCCCTGATTCGGATTTTTGCTCAGACATCCTCTCTTGAAAATCACTGAGTTTCACCGCATAAATAGCTGCACCGTATGCCACGGCAAGATTTACATTGTTGTATTTAACTTTTTCTGCTCCGAATTTACCGTTTACATATTTCTGTACCATTGGCATATTAGTAGAGCCGCCAACAAGGAGAACAAGGTCTATATCGCTTTCTTTAAGACTTGCGTATCCTAGCACCTTGTCTACTAGCGCGCCTGTGTCGTCAAGGTACGATTTCGTTACACCATCGAAATCATCACGGGTAACTTCGACTATAAAACTGTTCCCGTTTATTTCAACCACAATCTCTCTATCCGGATTAAAGCTAAGAGATTCTTTTGCTTGGTTTGCCGCAGACCTTAGCTTTTGTCGGTCTTTTGAATCCATATCTTCTAGGTAAGCCGGTAGTCCGGAACCTTCTTCACTAGCTCTAGCTTTGCTTAGGATAAACTCCATCAGCTTTATATCCCAGTCGTCACCACCAAGCTGATGGTCTCCAGCTTGAGCAAGAGTTTCTATTACGGTTACGCCAGTATCATCTGTGCGATATTCTATGAGTACAACGTCGAATGTTCCACCGCCGAGGTCGTACACAAGAAATTTTTGATTATTTGGCACGATTCCTTCACAGTGACAATAATAGATTGCCGCAGCCATCGGCTCATTTATGATACCTAGACAATCAATACCCGCTATTTCCGCAGCTTCACGCGTAAGATTCCTTTTCATGGAGTCGAAGTAGGCAGGAACGGTTATTACCGCATTTTTAACCGTGTAACCATTTTGTGGAGCTTCGACATAATCTTTTATTGCTTTAAGAATCTTCGATTGAAACTTAACAGGCGTCTCATCTTGCGGAACACCTGATGGCGGTGTAAATACTTCATTCATAAACCGCTTCGCGCTACGGATGGTCTTTTCGGGGAAAACCTCGATTGTAGATAGAGCGGCGTCGCCAACGTCAAATCTACCCTCGCCTTTGTAAAAAACAACCGATGGAAATATTGTTTTTTGTCCTCTTTGTGGATCAGGAATCTCGGTTGCTTCTCCAAATTCGTTTACAAATGCCGCAACGCTGAATGTCGTGCCAAGGTCAATTCCAATACTGATTTCCATAAATTTTACCTCCGTTTAATTTCTATTTTTCATTTTTTGCTATTACTCGTCAGCACCGGGTTGGTTTTCTTGGCTTTGGTTAGTCGCGTTGTCCAGTGGTACAGGCGGTGTAGGCGATTCAAATGTCACAGGCGTGGCTGACGAGTTCTCCGTTGAAGTAGTTAGTGGTTCGTACTTGTACATCGCTACCGGCTCTTGAATAAGCGGCTCGCCGAAAAACACATAACCTACACCTCTGCTTTCCGCAACGAGACCTTCTTGCTGAGGATCGTGAGTAATAACAACACTATCCCCCGATATGCTCATAGTCTTTCTGTCAAAGGGTATGTTCGGTTCGCTTTGCATTGTTTCAACATTGTTACCTCTGATAAGCTCCTTAAGCTCTGCCAAAATAAATTTAATATCTTCGTTTTTGTCTTTATAATCGGCATAAATTTTTGTTACCGCACGTAGAAGATCCACCTTTGACTGTAACAGTGCGCCTTGGCGGTATTTTTTTAACTCATCGTTCAACATACGGTTATTATCGAAAATGGTACGTAGTACGGTTAATTCATCCATCATCTTTTTATTACTTTCGGTTAATCCACGAATACTTTCGATAAAGACAGATACGTCAATCGTAATCGTTGCGGGATTTTGGATTTCAACCGCTCCCTGATCCAAAGGGAATTGCGTAGATGGGTTCATTGGATACACTCCTTTTAGTTATTGTTTTTTACTATCTGCGTTTCCGTCTCTTAAAGAAAAACAACGAACAATTATCGCCGTGTCCCCGTCTATACAATAATGCCGATATGAAAAAGCCAATCGTGTTTACAACAAATGCATATCCCACAAGCCATGACATCGAAATTCCCGCACCATATATAATCCAAATAACCACAGGTAATATTAGGCCATGTGCGGTTATCATCAAATGAATTAAATATTGTCTATATTTTCCAGCTAAAGGCGAAACAAAACGCCAAGGTAAAAATCCAGATAAAAGGGTGTTTGCTAAAATCGGCAAAACGAAACCGCCAATTAAGGAATAAAGTCTAAGGGCATCTGATAATGAGTGCGAAAAGATAATTACCCCCTCATCCAATTGATTGTTTATGATTTCAACGGGGATAATATACTCTTTCAAAAACGACCAGCAAGAAATTGTGAATAAAATAGTAAACAGAATGGAAATACACATATACAACTTGTTTGATTTCTTGTGGGCATTTTTGAAAAAAAGTCTGGCAATCGTCGCACCTATGATGTAAATGCCCGTTGCTAACGTTAAAAATATTAATGCAAAAATAAGGTTGTAATCAATCCTTTCCCATTGCGCCGTTAAAGTAATGTCGCGTTCAACCCTTGTTGTGCGTTCCGTGAATGCACCATCCAAGTGCCATCCTAAAAATAAATGCCCTCTGCGATTTGGTGGTTTTTGCTCTTGCAAGTAAACAGACAAAAGCTCCCCATTTTGCCCGTTTACTGTGCGTTCAGTTACGCCATCTCCGGCGAACGTTATATCCGAGTAGATTTTATGCCATCGGGGAGATAATGTTATGTTTCGTTCAACCAAAATATTCATGTTAAGCGGCGTTCCGTCTTCAAATTGCCACCCAAGAAAGCGGAAACCATCTAAGATAGGGTCGGAAGGAAGATAATCAAAAATAAAGTTGCCGCCAGTGACATATTCGATATGGTCGGTTAAACCTTCGCCTGTGAATATAATTTCATGTCTAAAAAGGCTTAACATACGGGTGATGAATACTGCGGCTTGCGCACGAGTTGTAGGTGCGGTGGGATCGTTCGCCATATCGTCAAGAAGCCCTAAAGCCGTTGCTCTCGCAAATGCCGCTTCACGCTCGAAATGTCTGCCCACTTCTAGGGCGCGTACTGTCCAAATAGCCGCTTCATGTCGTGTGATTATTACATCTGCCCCGAGATTTGCGCCGAACTCCGCCGGAATTATAACACCTCTTTTAACAGCAGCCGTGACCGCAGTATTTGCCCAACCTTCATCGCGACGCGTAGGATCAACAGGGAGCGGTACATCGTTAAATATCGCTCGTGTTTCAGTCGGGAACGGACTTTCGAGTGCTCTTATAAGCATAACTGTAAACTCAGCTCTTGTAACCGAGTTTTCAGGGCGAAATGTGCCATCAGGATATCCGCCAATAATCCCTAAATAAGCAAGATCCATTATTTCGTCGTAAGCCCAGTAATTTGGCTGCACATCGGGGAAAGTAACAATTTCCAAGGCATGTGCATGACGATTGTTTGTCATAATAACGACCATTAATATCAAGAATACGAATAAAGCTTTTACTGTTTTCATTAGAATAACATCTCCTAATTGATTATGATGTTAATTGGTAAGTCAAACATAAGTGGCAACTAAATAATCTTTGCAAATAAACATCTCGTTTTTTCATTCCATGTATAATTAAATTGGATCCGAATACCTGTCTTAGCAATTGATTCCATATACATTTGCACCAGTTCCTCCCCCGTATTTTCTTTCAATATAATTCGAGGGGATAGCTTCATACGAAGAATGCCTGTATTCTTTTTGCTTGCAAAAGCAATAATATTCTTTGCTTGTTCCATGTTGTCGGCAAATAATGAGTTCCTTTTATAAAAAGACAAATCATCATTTTTACATGCAGGTGTAGAATTCCTGTCCCACATGTGGTCAACTTTAATTTCCTCATCATTTAGTGCAAAATAAGCATAAGAATGATAATTAAACTCATTGAACCGCTTAGAATCCCAAGTGTTATCCATATGGTAATACTTATTCTGAATTTTTACTATGTTCCAAGCATGATTTATCACTGAAGAAGACTCATAAGAAGACATTCCTATAACAATCATACAGTCAAAACCAAGCTTTTTTGCTAACAGAGCGAATGCAGACGAATAGCCATCGCAAACTGCATACTTATTTATTAAAGCTCCGTAAGCATTGTGTGCATTTTGATTGGTACAAACCCCTTTTAAGTTAGCAATATATTCCTGTTTGTCGTAATTTACATTTTCTTGCAGATACTCATATAATTTAATTAATAATGCGTATTCATCGCTTGCAGTCGTTGCCGTAATTTGAGAAATTATCCGATTTACCTCAAAATTCAAAGCTAAATACATTTTTTGCATCTGGGATTGTGAAGGAATACCCGACAGTAAAACCTTCTTGAACTCATTTAACTCTTCAATTTCTATTTTAGTTTTGTTAAAGTTAATAATTAAAGGATTATCACCGAGAACAGTTAGTATAATTTTCATTATGTCAACATCTCGGTTTGTGACAGCATAGTTAAATGAATTCATATTCAATGAAAGCGCTTTCAAAACAACTTTGTACAACTCCTTTTCTTGATTTGATAAATAGTTATATCCTAATCCTTCAGTCAGGTTCATTTTATGGTTCCTTCCTAAAAAATCATATCTTATCAACAACTTCAACATACTTTCTTTGCATACCTGTCACCATACACTCCGTTCAAATTAATTATAAACATGATAAAGGCTATAACTTATGCTTTCCAACGATTATGACGTAATGTTTCTAATGTCGGGAAATCTTTCCGCATTATTCTTCATTATACATTATAAGAAGCCAAATAACAAGCTTTTTTTATCTTTTTTGTTCCTTAATTATGGTTTTAATTCTTCGTTGATGGTTTTGGGCATAAAAAACATGCTGGGGTTGGTTTGAATACTTCTCAGCCAATTTGTCAACCTATTTGACTTGCCTGCTAACCTTCACAAGCGTTTTATATTTTTCAATGCGATTTATTTAACGAATCTTTCATGTAATTTGAGGTAAATAAAGACTAATCTATAGACATTAGAAACATAATGTCAGAATCCAACCACAAACCCTAATTCATTAACAAGCCGCCTATGCTCTGCTCCCGTTTCCATCGTATAAATTCGCGTTGTGTTCATATTTGAATGCCCTAGAACGTCCGCCAACCGTATAACATCTTTGTGCTTACCATAAAATTCAAGGGCGAACAAGTGTCTAAGGTTGTGCGGAGTAACCTTTGTCTCGGAAACGTTAGCAAATTTACAAAGGGCTTTCATGCCAGCCCATACATCGCGGCGGTCAATCGGTTTTCCTGTTCTAGTAACAAAGATGCAACCAGATTCAATATCGTTTTCTTTGGCATAGTCCAACAGAGCAACTTGTAATTTCAACGGCAAGAATACTGTGCGCGTTTTGCCTTTGTTTGAAATAACTGCTTTGCCAGTATTCGTCGTTGATACCGTTATGTAGCGCAATTCTGAAACCCTGATACCCGTAGAAGCTATGGTCTGAATAATAAGCCCGATTCTGATTTTGCTCATATTCAATGCCGCTTTTACAAGTCTCTCGTACTCTTCCCTTGTCAGTTCCTTTGCTTCATCTCTGAAAGTTTGCTTCTGTATTTTCAAGGAGTTAAGTTTTATACTCCACCCCATGAAAAAGAAAAAAGAGTTCAAAGAGGCAATAGTGGTGTTAACGCTAGACGCCATATGGGTCTCTATTAATTGGTTTTTGTATTCAACTGTCTTTTCTTTTGAAACCTCCACCCCTTGAAGCCATGTAGCAAACATACGGACATCACGCGCGTATTTTTGAATTGTCGCGGCGGCACGTTCCTCGGCAGTCAGCCACGCTATGTAGGCTATGATACTTGCTTCGTTAATAAATTTCATGTTCTTTCCCTCCGATTGTCAAGATTAAAGTGCAATTTAATTTTAACAATTCAGAGATGGTTTGTAGGCATTTATTAAGTTTTATTTATTGCTGGTAAATACATAATTCCTTTGCATAAGCTAAAAAGGAACATTATTTTCATTATATAAGATGAGGGATTACATGTCAATGAAAATATAAGCGTACCGCTTCCGTATTTCTGCATTGTATACGTTACAATGTTATACGGAGGTTGGTTGCATGTTAATGGATTTGGAATTTATTTCAAAAAGAATTGGGCAATTAAGAACGCAGATGGGCGTTTCTGCAAGAGATATGAGTATGACAATCGGACAAGCTCATAATTACATTAGTAACATCGAAAACGGGAAGTCAGCACCGTCAATTCAAGGGTTCTTATATATATGCGAATATTTGAAAATATCTCCAAAAGATTTTTTCGATGACGAAAATAGGAATCCTGCGTTACTTGATGAACTTGTTAGGGAGTTAAGTGCGTTTAATACAGGCACTCTTGAATACTTACTCGGATTCATACGCGAAGTTAAATTATTAAAAGATTGAACATCATAATATCGTATGTGCTGCATGTCGGAGCAATTAAATTATTTTTTTCAACTTATTCCCGAAAATTGATTTCCCATTTAATTACGGTTTTTCTGCTTAACTGTCAGAGCTTTATCTTTCAAGCCAGCGTAAGCGCCTCCGGCTATCGCCCATAAATACAAGCTGGCGACAGACGCATACGGAGAATACCTCCGCTTGTACTTGGCAAACAGTTCGGGCGTTATCTCTTTGTGACCGTATAACATACGCAGCCCGCGTTGGATGGCAAGGTCATCCCAGCTTAAAATATCGGGGCGTTGCATAGAAAAAATCAACATCATTTCTGCTGTCCATTTCTCAATCCCCTTTAATTGACAAAGCCGTTTGTAAACCTCATCATCAGATAAGCTGTGTAACGCTTCTAAATCAATATTTCTATTATATATTGATTCGGCAACACTCTTGATATACTCGGCTTTTCGCATGGAAATCCCGCAAGCCTGTATTTGTTCTGTCGGCGCAGCAAATATTGATTTCGGGGTTATAGGCGCAAACTGCTCCTGTATACGCCCCCATATCGTTTTGTGCGCCTTGGTGGATATTTGCTGTCCGACAATGGAATTTATGAGAGACGAAAATAAATCGGGATTTACCTCCCGTTTGATGTGACCGATTTCGTTAATAGCTGTACAAAGCCTTTTATCGCGTGATTTAAGCCATTGTAATTCCGTTTCTCCGTATTCAAAGTATTGCGTTTCAGTCATATTGTTTAATCTCCTATCAGTCTTATAGAAATCGTTATCTTAATGTCGGCGCATCGTTCATTACAAGTTGCATACCCTGTCCAAATAGTGTAAAATATTATCGCAAGCCAGTTTACAGTATACAATAAAACCTTTATGATTTAAAGAAAAACGGAGGAATCGACTATGAACGAAAAAGAGAAGCACGTTTTTGATAATATATACGCAAGACGAAGCATCCGCCAATATATCGAGGGTAAAGAAGTTGAAAAAGAAAAAATTATGAAATTGCTTGAAGCGGCAATGGCCGCGCCGTCGGCGTGTAACATACAGCCGTGGGAATTCATCGTAGTAACAGATAAAAAGATGATAAATGATATAAAAGGTGTCGTCTTTCCGGGGAACGGCGAATATGACACTACACTTATTATCGTTGTCTGCGGCAATCCCAAATTCATACCTTGGGAAAATGACATTGGTACAATAGACTGCGCCGCAGCTATTCAAAACATGCTGTTAGCGGCGACCGCTATGGACTTGGGTTCGGTGTGGATCGGCGCGTTTAAGCGGGAGGATATAAGGGGTTTATTGAATGTACTCGAAGACATCCATCCTATCGGAATGGTTTATTTCGGCTATCCGGCACATATACCCGAACCACGTACACAGTATACGGAACAGGCTGTCCATTGGGAAAAGTACGACACTGACAGGGTGCAGGAGAAAAGAAAGGGCTGTATCGTATGAAAGTAAGGGTTATCCAAAATCACCTTGGCGAAGGGCAGTTCCCCACATTTAAGGAAGGGACACCGGTTACGATTACAAAGGAATGTACCCATTACATAAATTGGTGTGCTTGCGAAATAGGCGAATACAAGACTTATGTACCGAAATCCTTTGTTAGTGACGGAAAATTAACAAGGGATTATAACCCTACCGAGTTAATTTGCGAGGAAAGCGATGTATTGGAAGTACAGGAAATCGTGTACGCCTGGCTAATCGCTGTAAATGAAAGCGGAATAACAGGTTGGATTCCTGCCGAGGTAGTAGTCAGCGTTGAAAATAAATAACTGAAACGAAACGCTTAGGAGAGGATTGTTTGCCTAAAAAGTTAAGAAAAATGCTTGGCGATGTGAACGCGCCATCCGTTGTTGCCTTGCGGGAATTGATTGATACGCAGAGCAAGGACACCATACGCAAATGGTGCCTTGGTTATGCAGCGGAAAAAATCCTGCCTATATTTGAAAAACAGTGCCCTGATGACAACCGCCCGCGAAATGCGGTAAACGCCGCCTATGATTACCTTGATGGTAAAGTTAAGTTTCCTGTAGTAAAAAATATTATCCTTAACGAATGTCATGCCGCCGCCCGTGAGTTGGACAACAACCCTGTGGCGCAAGCGGCTGCAAGGGCTGTAGGTCAAGGCTCTGCTGTTGTTCATACCTTAACTCACTCGCTTGGTTTATATTTTTACGCTGCAGCGGCAGTTGCTTACGACCGTATTGGGCTTGAAGCGAATGAAATTGAATACATTCAAATCGCAGAGGAAGTTTGTTTAGATTATACAGAGGCTCTGCGAAATATTGCGGTGGAAAATGAACCAAAACCGGCGAAGCTCAAATGGAATTGTTAAAGATTAAATTCGTAAAAAACGAAGGGGGAAAAGTCTATGTTTATTATTATCACGGCAAGCCCTAATACCGATGGATTGACTGCCGTTTGCGGTAAAGCCGCTTATGATGGAATAGTAGATGCAGGCGGCAAAGCGGAAATTATTGACCTTTGTAAAACAAACCTTGAATCATGCCGTATGTGCGGAAATGGCTGGGGAACATGCCGAGAATCATCAAAATGCATTATTGAAGATATTTTAACGGAGTTACAAGAAAAAGTCTGTGACAGTGACGGCGTTATCCTTGTTACACCTGTTTACTGGTGGCAGCCCAGTGAAAAAATGAGATACTTCTTAGACCGCTTTCGTAGGTGTGAAGCCTTCAACCAAAGCGGCAGCGCGGCTAAAGGTAAGCAAATCGACCTCATCGCCGCGGCAGGCGGTAGTGGTAACGGCACGGCGCAATGCCTCGTCGAGATGGAAAATTGGTGCAGGCATGTCGGCGCGACCCCGAAAGACCGCATCGGCGTCACTCGCTTCAATCGTGAACCCATGTTACAAAACGTATCTGACGCAGCAGCAAGATTTGTAAAAGGCGAATTTTTCACGAGGTTTTAACAATGGATAAATACGAGGCTTTATCATATTGCGGTTATTCATGTGCAAAATGTAAAAATTACAAGAAGAACATGAACTGTGCCGGATGTCGAAACGAGACAGAGCTTATTTCGGATTGTCCAACCCGTGTATGCGCTGCCAATCGAGGTTTGCTTCATTGCGGAGAATGTAAGGACTTTCCTTGTGATGAACTGAACAATTTTTACAACGATGGGAAGCCTTCGCACCTACAGGCATATCAAAACATGCTTGAAATAATAGGTATCGGTGCCGACGAATGGCTGCGTAGGCAAGAAACATGACGATTTATATAGATGCTGATGGATGCCCTGTTGTCGATATAACGGTTGGGATAGCAAAGCATATAGGTGTTGAATGTATAATAATATGCGACACATCCCATGTATTTACAGCGAGGAAGATTCGTATGTCCGGCACTTCGCTACGCTTCGCACCTAGCGAGCGGTTAAAAGGCTCGTCCAAAAGAACGGCAGAGCAAGATACAATGTTTGAAAAAATGCTTAGGGAGAAATTATCATAGTGAACAAACAGGACATTATTGAATACTGTCTGACATTTCCGGGAACTTATGAGGACTATCCATTCGATGAAGTTTGGGCGGTTGTGCGGCATGGTTCCAACAAAAAAGGCTTTGCATTTATTTATGAACGAAATGAAAAACTATGCGTTAACCTTAAATGCGATCCTAGTAAAGCCGACTTTTTTCGTCAAGTTTATAATGACGTAATTCCTGGTTATCATATGAATAAACTCCATTGGAACACAATCATAACCGACGGAGATGTTTCTGAGCATGAATTGTACGATATGATTAGGGACAGTTACGATTTGATAAAACCTTCGATTAGAAGAGAAGGTGTTTTAATCACCAAGCCTTGGCCGGAAAATCTATATTACATAATATTCGGCGAGGAATACAAAGGGCTTCCTGTTAATGCCGAACAAAATATAGAATATGTATTAGACACCTTTAAAAAACGAGAGAAGTCAATAACTCTATCACGATATAAAGATATGAAAGCGTTTTCAACTATTGGAAACGAACTCGGCATCAGCAGTTCGCAGGCGAATCAGATTGGCGAGTTGGCGCTACGTAAAATGCGTCATTCCAAACGAAAAGGTTATCTTATGGATGTTGCCGAACAACTGAGGCAAGAAAAGCTTGTTGAAGAAGCCAAGAAAAATGAACACCTACAGCGTATTACCGATATCAGAGAAAGACGCAAAGGAATTACGCTTGAATCAGTCTGTATCGAGGAGCTTGATTTAAATGTTAGGAGTTATAACGTTCTAAAAAGATTAGGGATAAATACGCTTGCAGATTTATCAAAGCTAACCGTTTCCGACTTAAAGGGAATTCGGAATATAGGCGTAATGCAATGTAAGCATATCGTATCAACTTGCGAAAAATATGGTGTTATTATTTTAAATTGAAATAATACGGAGGCTTTTGAGTAAACTTTATGAATGGATTACGTAATCCTTTCGGGGTCAAAAACGGAAAAGTTATATTAATAAATGATTTATCAGTCGATGAACGCGGTTTAAAATGCCAATGCAAATGCCCTTCTTGTGATGGTGAATTTATTGCGCGTATGGGTGATGTGAACGTCCATCACTTTGCACATAGTAAAGACGCCTGCGATGAAGTACAGGCTTACCTTTCGGGTATGTATAGGCTTATACAGCAAATATTAAACATGGGAGTTCCGTTTTATGTTCCCGCTTTAGCTGTGAGATATACCTTGCCGTCGGATGGCGCATTAAACGAAGACAACATTGAATCTCATATACAAATCATACCGGAGTATTCCGAATTGAAAAAAATCGAAGTATCTCCGGGCTGCCATCTTGTGTTTTCAAGTGCGGATTTGTCTTTAAACAACAAAAATCAAATTCAAGCATTGGAATTATCGTACAAGGATAGCAAGATGGCAATAAAGGTAATGCCTCCCGATACGGTATGTAAAATATCTTATGTTTCGCAGCACAAGGATATGGCAACATTGGTTTTGGATTATACTGATTTTGGAGATATGATCCATGGCTTTAAAAGTGCCGAATTTCAAAACCATTTATTAAACTGTATAGATGACAAACGCTGGATATACAACCCTAAGGTACGAAAATCTTATCCCCGTATTATAGAAATTAGCACCAAATCCTTTAAGAAACGAGAAGAACTCCGAAAACATGAGCTACAACAACAAGCCATCCAAGAAAAAAAGCGGAAAGAACAACAAGCAATTTTAGAAGAACAACGCAAAGTAAAGCAGATTGCTTGGGAAGCGGAACGTGAAAAACAAGCAAAAATAATCAAAGAAAGGCAAAGGGAGTTTGATGAACGATCAAAAAATGCAATTCAAAAAAAGATAGATAAAGAGCGAGCCGAGGGGTTCGAACAGGTAAAGGATTTATTCACACAACAGGAAACAGTTATATGTGATAAATATGACAACAGGTGGGTTCAATGCGAACAATGCGGTTTAATAAAGCAGGATTTTGAATTCACATCGTATGGCGGCTTAAATCGCGTTAACCTCGGAGTTTGTGCCGATTGCAACAGAAAGCGTTAACTATATAAGGAGGATTTATAAATGGATATTAGTCAAATGAAATGGCTTAACGAAAGCCGTTTAACCAAAAATGAAATTGAGGGAGCTTTCAGCATCTACGCTCCGGCTAAAAGTGATTTTTTTAATAATCCCGTACCTAAAGACGATATATTTATGAAGCCGCAAGCAGATGCGCCTTTCCTCTATACAGAGGCAGAGGGGAATTTCGTAATTAAAGTTCGGGTAACTCCTAATTTTAAGGATATTTATGATGCCGCTTGCATTATGGTAATGCAGGATGAAAACATCTGGCTTAAAGCCGCTTTTGAAAAATCCGATTTCGGTACAAATGCGGTTGTCAGCGTTGTAACGAATAAGATTTCGGATGATGCTAACGGTTGTAACATAAAATCAGACTCGGTTTGGTTGCAGGTTGCGCGTGTAGGAAATAATTTTGCCATTCATTATTCGCTGGACGGCGCGAAGTATGATATGGTTAGATTATGTTTATTACCTGTAAGTGATACCGTTAAAGTCGGTGTGGAGGCACAATGTCCTGTCGGAGACGGCGGTGAACGTGAATTTAGCGGTTTAACGATAGAAAAACGTACTATGGTAAATTTACGTGCAGGAATGTAAATTATTGTTTTATATGCTAAGAGGAGCCAATATGTCAAAAGATAAACTAATAACAAATACGCAAATAAAGAAACTATTACAAGAGTTTTCGAATGGTGAATTAATAACACTTATAACTGATATAACGGGAGCGTGTCCGCAAGCGCAGGAGTTCTTGACTGTAAAATTTCCATCAGGAGATAATTTAAGTGGGGTTTTGGATAAATACAAGCAAAAGGTTGAATATGAGTTTTATCCGAAAAGAGGATTCGGCAGATTGAATTTGCGGGAAGCTAAGAAAGCTATATCGGATTTCAAAAAGCTCTGTAATGACAAAGCAATGGTAATCGACCTTATGCTGTTTTATGTTGAAAATTGTGTTGCGTTTACCAATGATTTTGGTGACATCAACGAAAACTTCTACAACAGTGCATGTAGTGTCTACGGTTCGGTTGTAAAAGAAATTAATTCAGGTGACATAACCTTATACGAAATATTCGCTGACCGCTTGAAGAAAGCGGCAAGGAACGCTTGTGAAGGCTGGGGTTTTCAAGACGAAATGATGGATTTATACATAAATATCGCGTGGCTAAATGAAGACGATGACTAATCTACGTTAAGATAAAACGGTTGGCTGTGCATATCTATAAGCCTTTCTGTACAGAATATACTTGAGGTGAATTTTTAATGAAGCGCGAGGATCTAATAACACAGATTAAGGAAGAATACGCTAACATAGCATCCAGTAAATCACAGCAGCATTTTCACCAGACATCCGCTAATATTACACCGGAAGATTATTACGAAAACCTACAAAATGCCGTAATAACTGAAATAAACAGCGGCACATTTGATAACTGCCGTTCCGGCGTTGAAATTGTGAACAGAGTGGCTGCTGATAAAACAATACTGTCAACATGGGGAGATAGATTATGATTGGAAACAATGCTTCAACCATGCCGATGAATGAATCAAGCAATATTGCGATGTCGAATGTTGTTACCGCACTTGTTAAGGAAAATGGACATGTGACGGGGTATCAATTATCTGATGGCACAATACTCGACAAACCCGAGGCTGTTGCGTTGGCAAAGCAGGGAGGAATTACGGGTGTCAACGTTGCCCATCGCAACGGCGAGGAATATTTGAAATCGCATCCGGACGATACAGAGGACAATAACCTTTCATCATTACCGTCCATTTCATTGGAATAAGGTAAATGAATGACAGCGGAATATAAAGACTTACACGCCCTGATTTTCCAAAACGTTGATGCAAGGCAGTATTATAATGAACTGCCTAAGCAAATTAGAGACAGGCTCAATCATTACGCCGATGACATAAACACATACGAAAGCCTGCGAGAACATGTTGAGAAAATGAATAGCGAGGTATAGTAAATAGCAAAAACAAAGGACAGTAAAAATCAATCTACAACCAAGGATGAGGAAAACCAACGCCGCAAAGCTCCTACATCTCAAGTAGATAAGCAACCGCAACCTACAAAGCAAACGCCGGATAGCGAACTGTAATCCGACTGTATTTGCATGGAAAACAAAGAGGTGGATTAATGTCAGAACCTAAAAATATCCAAAATAAAGAACTGTACAACAACGAGGAAGCCAAGAAACGCCATACCCCTCCGGTTAAGGCTTCCGATAACAAGCCCAAAGACGGCGTTTACAGGAGTGATTCCGATGGGGTCAACCCCAGCTAACAAGATAAAACAGCAACGAAAACGTAAAAAGGTAAAAGGTGAGCCGCAGGAAGTGCAGGGACAAAAACGCGAAGCCAAACGTAATGATTAAGAATCCATATAATTAATTTCAAAGATATCAAACAAAGCCAATGCTCATTACATCCGAGATTGGCTTTGTTTATCTTGAAATATATCGTAAAATCTGATACAATCGGCAATAGGACATCTTGTGTAGGAGGTTATGATAATGTCATGCGAACAAAACAAATCAATGATATGTCCGTGTACATACAACCGTGGAACTTGTGAAAAATGCTGTGCTTATTTATTTAACAAATGAATGAATTCAAATTAATTCGGTGTAAAGACGAGCTACTGCCGCATATACCTTCGTTGTTGAAATCAAAAGTCATTGCTATTGATACGGAAACGACAGGGCTTGACCCGTATACCGATAAGATAAGGCTCATACAGTTTTCCGTTAGCGGATTACCCGTGTTTGTGATTGATTGTTTTTCATTTTTACCGGAAGGAATGGATGTCATAAAAGATATTCTCGAAAGCCATGCTGTAAAGGTCTTTCAGAATGCGAAGTTTGATTTGCAATTCTTTTTCGGTTTAAACATATACCCCGTACCTATATTCGATACTATGCTGGCGGGAGAACTGCTACGGTCGTCGGGCGGTGCATCCCGCGTTAATCTGGCGGTATTAGCGAAGCATTACCTTGATATCGAAATTACTAAAGACGAACAGAAAAGCGATTGGAGCGGCGTATTAAGCGAATCCCAGCTTATATATGCGGCGAGGGATGCCGAAATACTACTTAAATTACGTGAAGCTATGGTTGGGGAAATTTATAAGAATCAGTTGTCAGAAATTGCTCTGATTGAATTTTCATGCGTTCATGCGATGGCGCAGATTGAGTATGCGGGCATTTCCATTGATTTACCGCGTTGGGAAAAGCTTTTATCGAATACCGAAGCGGAACGAGATAAGGCATTAGACGCGCTATACACATACACAGAGCGTCCTGCGGCGCAATTAAACCTTTGGGGTGAAGAAATAGTTGAAGATCACAACTTTGACAGCAATCCTTTTGTTTTAAAGCTTTTGAAAGCTAACGGAATCAACACAAAATCCACATCGAAAAATGACTTAGCTCCGTATATGAAGAATCCTCTGGTGAAAACCTTAACAGATTACCGTAAATCCGCGAAGCTCCTGTCCAGCTTCCTGCATCCCATACCAAAGATGCTGAACCATAAAACAGAGCGGCTTCATCCCCATTACGCACAGATAGGTGCATGGAACGGTCGCATGAGCTGTTGGAACCCGAATATTCAACAAATCCCCCGCAGTTTGGATTTCAGCTCGTGCTTTATTGCTCCTTCGGGTAAAAAGCTAATTATTGCCGATTATTCTCAAATCGAGCTACGTGTTGCGGCGGAGATAACGCGGGACAATAGGATGATGGCGGCATATAAATCAGGGGACGATTTGCATACCCTTACGGCATCGTTAATGCTGGGTAAACCATTTGGCGATATCCAAAAACAAGAACGTCAAGCGGCAAAGGCAGTGAATTTCGGACTGATATATGCTATGGGTGCGGCTGGGTTGAAGCAATATGCTTTACAATCATATGGTGCCAACATGACTCTGGAACAGGCTGAGGACTTCAAAACCCGTTTCTTTAAAGCGTACACCGGTATTAATGCATGGCATAGGGATTTACGAAAGTTGTCGCCGACCGAAGGCAGAACACATACAGGACGTAAGTTTACGTTTTCACCGGATTCCGGTTTATCAGGATTATGTAATACTCCTGTGCAGGGAACGGCGGCTGATATTGTAAAAAAAGCGTTAGGTATGTTATCGGAACGTGTAAGAGGTACGGAAATTAGGATTATCGCTGTTGTGCATGATGAGATTCTGCTTGAATCGTCTGATGATATTGCTGATGATGCCGCTGCCTTGTTGAAACTAACGATGGAAGAAGCGGGGAATTCCGTCTTAAAGCATGTACCATGTCAAGCAGACGTGGTTATTTCCCAGAATTGGGCGAATATATAATCAATACCGCTTTTCCTTGAAATAAGCCATAAAACTTGATATAATCAATTTAAGAACTCATGGGAGGGTAATATATGTTAAGGTCTTTGATGAAAGGTGTTGGCCTGGGGGCTGGCATGAGCGTGGGTCAACAAATAGTTGGGTCACTTATGCAAAATATATCGCAAAGGAACTCTAATGCCAGCGGAGATATCACATGCACATGCGGAGAAGTAAATACTGCGGACAGTAGATTTTGCGGGTCTTGTGGCGCTTGTCTTATATCACGATGCAACTTACAAGAAGGCGTAAAATGCCAATGCGGTTTTGTAAACTCGCAAAGACAGAAATTTTGTTCTGAATGCGGAACCCGTTTGGGTCAAAATTAGGAAGCTTGAAATTTTGACAAATCAAAAGACAACTCGCAGTTATTTCTGAGTTGCCTTTTTTGCTTGTTCCTGTCATATGCTTTTGCACTCGCCTTGGTACGTGTTACAGGGTTGAAACTCCCCCATGTTAGCCGTTTCTCATTGTGATGTGACTTTTGTTCGCGCTTAGAACGCTTTACCAAAGGTATAAATTTACCATCCATTTTTGCATTTCTCCCTTGTTTTATTCTCAATTATTATATCATATGACGATAAAAACTTCAAATGTAATTTTTGATGGATTAAATAAATGGATTAAATAAACAAAAAACAAACTGATTATATTCGATAAATAAATCTAATCATCATTACCTAACCCATATTTTTGTAATAATTCCTTAGCATTAGTAACTCCGTCCTCATAAATCACAACTGATTTTGCGCGCTTGGAATCGCTGATAAGACCGTCATCCGCAAGCTCATTAAGAATGTCGAAATCATAACCCTTCCAGCTTCTTTGGCATTTATGGTAATCCTTCTCTGTCCACGAAGTCAAATACAAGAGCATTACTGTTAAATCCTTAATGGTTTGCTTATAATCCATAAATTATCATCCTCTTTTGCAAAAATTGAATCGACATTTAATCTTGGTTTCGTTCGCTTGCCAAATCCTTTACAAAATCGCTTTCTTTGTAAATATCGCCGTATATGTTAGTTTTCCATGAATCCGTTCAGATTTCATTAATTCTATATTTGAAACAGTTTCACCAAACGGTTCAATTTGCTTCGGGTTAGCATCGGTCACGATTTCACGCCCAAGTGTTATATGTGGGCTGTATTTTCTGTTATCAAGCTGAAAACCCTCTGCACATAGCTTATTGTTTAAATTTCGTTGCAAATCAAGTAATGTGTTATCCTCTCTTACGCCAGCCCACCAAATATCATCGCCGCCACGCTTGAAGCGTCCTATGCGTTCAATAATTAAATCGAATGGTTTAAACGAGGTCGCATCCATTACAGATTTGATTGTTTCAACTTGCTTCGCATTACACTCGCCAAGGAACGCAAGCGTTATGTGTATGTTTTCGGGAAGTGTAAAATTACCCCTTGCCGAATTTGTACGAAGTTCATCACGCAGGGCAAGCAGATTATTTTTCGTATCGTCGTTAAAGTTCACAGCGATAAACAGGCGCATGTTATACACCCCTCACGACAGTTCCCATATAGACATGACCTTTACGTTCAGGTACACCGGTTTCTTTCACGAAATGGAAATCATCACATTCCTCCGCGATATGGCAAATGGCTATCCCCATGTCTATACAAGCCAGCCTGTTATAAATAAATCCAAGCAAAGGATTCGCTTTTTTACGGTAGCAATGAATTTTTTCGTTTGTCGCAACGAAAAACCAATTCTGTGCGTTCACACCGCTGGGAGCAAGCCTCGCAGCTTCTAACCGATTATCTGTACCCTCACTTATCTCTGTCAATGGTTTGCGCTTAAACTCAGACAATGCGCGGTGCAACGGCTCTGCGGGCTTACCGAAAGACATACAAATTACGAAAGGCAGAGCCGACGCTTCCTTTTCTTCCGGTTTTGAAGCTCCAAGCCAACATGCGCCGAACCCAGATTCGGAAAGAAACAAATCCAACTGCTGTCCAATGAAACCGATGTTTTCAAGAAAACCGTCTTTTTGTTCACTACCGAAAATCAAGTAATGCGGTGCTTTGATATTAAAAATTCCTTTAGTTTTACTTACTATTTCAACGGAATATTTTATATTCGGGTAAAGTGGTTTAACGCTTTCGATTTTCTTTTGTAATTTCTCAAGCTCGGCGGCATTCAAAGGAGCAACATCGTACTTCCTTATGGACTTCCTCTTGCGGATGATTTCGTTCATTTTGCACTTCTCCCCTTGATTATTTCCAGATTGCTTTCATTTTTTCGGCGATACGTTTCTCCCGTTCAGTGTCGTCAAATAACGTAATTACGCCATTTTCGTCAATTTGGATGGCAGAACCTTCCTTTGATCCTTTAGGCAAACGAGATTTCTCAATCTCAACCATCTTCAATTTTTCGTCCTCGCAGACAGCGATATTACCTTCAATACGGTCAATGATATATTTCATGGCTGCCACCATCCCCGCCTTTGTGTTTTTACATTTAATGAAGTGCCGTCTGTATTCATTTCAATATTACCGTGTGTACTCGTGCGGTATATTGTCGCTCCGATTCTGTTTAACCTATCCAACACCGCACGATGCGGATGTCCATAGCTGTTGTCGCTTGCAACTGAAATGACGGCTATCTCCGGCGATACCGCCAATAGGAAGCTCTCGGTCGTAGACGAATGGCTTCCGTGATGAGATACCTTCAACACGTTTGCGGATATATCGAATCCCGCCGCAAGTATTTCCGCTTCCGCCGCGGCTTCGGTATCTCCCGTAAAAATGAAAGCATGGTCTCCGTACTCAACCTTCAAAACGATTGACGAATTGTTAATGTCATTACGCGATAACCTAAACGGTGCAAGAACCGTGACCTTCGCCGCCCCGATTTCAAAGGTATCGCCGGGGGTTGGTGAATAGACGGATATATTCTTTGCCAGAATAGCGTCAAGCGTTCTTTCAAACGTCTGCGTATTGTGCTGCACATTCGGCATTAGGATTGACCCTATATCAAACCTGCCGATAACATCAACCATCCCGCCGATATGGTCGGCATGGGCGTGGGTAGCAACTAAAACGTCTATACGGGAATAGCCGTATCGTCGTATGTATCGGATTATATCATCGGCGTACTCCTGTTCTCCCGCGTCAATCAGCATCGTCATACCGTTGTTGGCGATGAATATACTGTCACCTTGACCAACATCCAAAAACGTGATGTATAATACGCCGTCTTCATGCTTAGACCCGAATAAATGAATCCAATCGGGATAAACATGATTGACGAATAGGGCTAAAAGGATTATCGCCGTTAAAACGAAAAAGCCTCGTACTGACGACTTTTTCTTACGGCGTTTTTTGGAATTAACGCGATAACCACTGCGTTGATTGTTTTTCTTTGGGCTTAAATAACGGCTTTTTTTACGCTTTCGCATGATTAAATCATCCTATGAATCTTCCTATGCGGTGAACATTTACTTGAAAATATAGTGTTTTTTAACAGGCTTAGTTACCACCCATACGCATGACAAGCCTTTAGGAAACGTAACCATGTCACCAACACCGAATGAAACGCTGCCGCCATTATACTTAACGGTTACTTCACCTTCGATAAGCAAACAGGTTTCTTCGGAATCGTAATGCCAGTCGAACTCTGAAATTTCGCATCCCCATGTTGGTTTTGTTTTCATTTCGGCTATTTCAGCTTCACTGGGTTTCTTAACGATAACGTCCATATGCTTTACACATCCTTGTTATTGTAAATATTGAAATGACCTACGACAGCAAACGCCTTTTAACATCTACCAAATCAACGGCAGCATTACCGCTCGCTTTGGCGCGTATGAACAGAGCCTTAAGCAAAATAATCGCTTCATCTTCACAAAGATTTTCAATAGCAGAAATCATTTCCTGGTCGTCGGCAAAGTGTTCCTCGATTATTTTTATATCGTGGGCGATTAATGCATCAATATCGTCTTCCGATTCGGTATTCACTTCATCAACCTTGGTATCTTCTGCTTCATCCGGCACAACGGAAGCATTTTCTATTTCTGCATCAATCTTGGGCTTCTTTCTGTTGTACGCCCGTTTTTGCTTAACAGCAGGAGGTTTTTCTAATTCAGCAACGAGGTCTGTGTATCCATGTTCAGAAAGGAATTGTTTGATTAACGCTTCTGAACATTCGGATTTTTCGTCAGTTTCGCCGGTATAATAATACGGCGTTACATTCTTTACATGAGCCAAAGCTAAGACAATCCTTGCGTTAGGGCTTCCGGTGTCGTAGACACGATAAATAGTGTTCTGACCTTGAGCGGACAACTCAACAATTTCGCGCTTTTCAGCGGCGGATGTTGCGGTAAAATCCTCTTTTATGCGTACCTTGGTTTTCTCCTTGTCCTTGCTAACGCCTTTCTGTAACAAGCTCTTCATTTGCTCTGCGGTTAACATTACGAACCTCCGATTTGTAGTTTTTACAAGTATATCACCGGAAATAACCAAATGCAAGATTTTTGACAGCTCCGAATTTTCTATATTAATTCATATTCCCTTGATTAACAACCGTTAGTTTACCGTCTTTCATGCCCCATATTTCATCAGCTACGGATGATACCTCTTTTGAATGGGTAACGATAATCACGCACTTACCCTCAATATGGGCAAGTGAGGTCAATATTTTTAAAATTTCGTCCTCGGTTTCGGTATCAAGATTACCCGTAGGTTCGTCAGCTATAATAATATCAGGATTATGCGCCAATGCTCTTGCGATTCCCACGCGCTGCTGTTCGCCGCCTGAAAGTTTCAACACCTTTCTGTTTGCCGTATCCTTGTCAATGCCTACTTTTTGGAATAGCTCATATGCAAATGATTTTTTGTCATATAGATTGCTCCCGCTTATTTGCATAGACAGCACAATGTTATCAATGGCAGTCGAATTTGTAATGAGGTTAAAGGCTTGAAATATTACACCTATCCCCTTTGCGCGATATTCGTCCCTGTCAATCTCCTTCAAGTCGGCACTGTTATACAGGATTTTACCATCCGTGCAAACGTCCAGTCCGGCAATTAAGGACAGTAAAGTTGACTTTCCCGAACCGGATTTGCCAACAATGGCATAGACCTTTCCGGCTTTAAACGATGCGGAAACACCTTTCAAGACGTTATTTTTCGCTCCGTCATATTTATAAGAAACATTATTTAAAGTTAAGACGCTCATTTCCCTAGTTCCTTTCCATCAGTATTTTAATCGGTTCGTACTTCGTGATTCTGCTGATTGCCGCAAATGCCGCCAAAGATGCAAGCAACAAGGATATAAACATAATTTGCAACACGGTATCTATTCCGACAGTTACATTAATTTCGGTAATTGGGTCATCGCTGACAACCCTTGAAATACTACCCAAATCCCGTCCCACAAATAAATTATCCTGTATATTCTGCGCGGTTTCGCTTTGTTGCACCAACAATCTGTTTGAAACAGGCTGTGCGGCAAGCGAACCCGTTAAAGTTCCGAATATCAGGCAAACAACGGTAATAACAATCATTTCAAACCATAAACCCAACACGACTTTGGCTTTTTTCATCCCCATCGCGCGGAGTACGCCTATTTCATACTTGCGCTCCCTAATTGCAATAGACGATAACAGGACAAGAATTATCGCTCCTAAAATCAAAACGACAATCATAAAAGTCATCACTATTCCACGCATTCCTTCAACGGGACCGACAATAGCGTTGTATAAATGCTCGTCGGTATTTACATCAAATATCTGATGCAATCCCTTGGCGCGAAGCTCCCGTTCGAAGGCCTCCAAATCGGAAGGATGGCTGAGATAATATCTGGCGATTACCGAAGCACCGGGAATTGTTTCGGGAACGGTCAGTACCTCGTTTTGCCGGATTGTTACCGTGCTGCCCCAAGAATTAATGCTTTCCGCCGAGCAAAAATAAATTCCTGTGACGACCAAATCGTAAACAGGCGCGGTGAATCCCATTGCGGCGGCAGGTTCCATCACAACTCCAAGTATTCGGACAGTGTCGCCGACGGATATTCCGTTTAATTCGGCAAGTTCTTCACTGATGGCACATTCGCCCGCTCGTGCAGGCATAACGCCGTCAACCCAAACCCTGTGGCCGTTTGTGAAATCATCCCAGTTATTTCCTTGCATCTGCATAGTCGGGGCGATTACATATCCGCTCCCTGCGCGCAATTCCCCGGTTTGACCTATTGCGGTTAATTCCTCACTGTAAATCAATGCGCTGTTCATAATCGTGCTTCGTTGCAAAAGTTGCGAATCGGCAAATGCTATGTATTGCTCATTGGTAATTGTGATTCCCATTGAGGCTTCCCCTCTTTGGCGCATATCAACGAATGTTTGCGTATTGCGTTCTATCGTCACTTCAATACCGAATTGACCTTTATATTCGTCGATGATTTTGTCGGATGTGTTGGTAATCATTAACGCAACCACCGTTGTTGTAATAATGGCGAAAATAATCGACCCTAGTAAAATGTTCCTACCCTTGTTACGCGCTACATTTTTCAACGCGTTTTGAATGATGTACATTAAATATTTCCTCCCCCAAATTTGATTAAATTTATGATAACATCCCAATCTTACAAAACAGGTGAATCTATAAAAAAACATACACCGTCATCTGTATTTTCAAGAAAAAAATTAATTCCCATGCAGTCCAGCGTTTTCTTAACGATGGTAAGCCCAAGCCCGCTGCGGTTTACTTCGCTGGTTCTCGCTTTATCCTCTCGGTAAAAAGGTTCAAACACATTTGAAATTGCCGCTGCATCTATATTCGCGCCTTTATTTAATACAAATAGTCTGTTTTCTTCATGCCATATACAGATTTCACCATGCTCCGGCGTGTTCTGAACCGCGTTTAAGATTACGTTTGAAAGAACGCGAGTAAGCATTTGTACGTCTGCTTTACAAATTAATGAATCCGGGAGATTAATATTTAAACGCAGTTCTTTCGATTCTATCAATGTTTGATGTGAAGCGATAACCGAGTTTACAACTGCGCCTACTATTATTTTTTCATAGTTAGGTATTATTGTACCGTCGGTCAGTCGTACAATATCAAGTATTTCGGTAATCATTTTGCTTTGTGTTTTCATTTTTTTGATACATTCAATCAAATATTTTGGATGGTCACTATAATCCCCGATATTATCCAGCATCCCTTGCAAAAGAATCAAAGTTGACGCAATGGGAGTTTTTAATTCATGCGAAGCCACCGAAAAAAAGTATCGTTGGTTTTCTTCCATTTCGCGTACCCGTTCGATTTCGCTCTTTAACGCTTCGTACATTTTGTATACGTCTTCCGCAAGATGTCCGATTTCATCTTTGCGTCTGATGGGTGGCGGCACTAATTCTAAATTCGCCATTCTTTTCGTGTCAAAAGCAATATTTTTTATTGGCTTTGTTATCCTATATGCGAACAGTCCCGCGCTTGAAGCTCCTATAATAAGTAATACAAACAGGACGATAATTGTTCGTTGAAAAAATTCATTATAAACAACACCGCCGAATAAATTGTCAGAAGCAGTGCTTGACATATAAATAATCATGCCGTTTGATAAAGGTTGGGCTGTGTAAAAATCATTGCTTATTTGCCTTTCAGTAAAAAAGACATTTTGCGTTTCTTCTCTAAAATACATAACATTCTGTGACGCTGCGTTTGACGTTTGATAAATTACTTCACCGTTCTCCGTTCTAATGCTGAACTCCACGGAAGCGTTTCGCTGGTGAAATTCTTCGGCGAATCTCACTATTTCGTCATTTGATTTTTCGTTTAATTCCGATAATAACGGAGTAAAAATGTTTGTTAATTGCTGGCGTTCCATAGTCTGCATTATATCTCTTATTTGATTTGAAAAAAACGTCGCCGCAACAGCTATGACAACAACAAGAATAAGGACTGTATATGAAAAAACCTTTGCGTAAATGCCGAAAATCCTACTCTTCATCGTCAACCTCCACCAAACAGTACCCTGCGCCTTTTATTGTTTTAATAATCCCTGCGGGAAGTTTATCCCGCAAGCGTTTTATATTGACATGTACGATACCTTCGCCGCCGTCAAAGTCGTATCCCCATATTTTTGTTAGTAATCCTTCGTGCGACAAAACCTTATTTTTATTTTGATATAACAAAAACAGAATATCAAATTCCTTCGCTGTCAGCCCAATATCTACGCCGCCATACTCTGCTTTATATATTTCAGGGTATAATGTCAACTTTCCAAAGCAGACTTCTTTCTTTAAGACACCGCTTCGCCGTAATAAGGCTTCCGCGCGTTTCAACAGAATTTCAATAGTAAACGGCTTAGTAACATAATAATCGGCTTCATTCGTAAACGCTTTTATTTCGTTTGCCTCGTCATCTAATGCGGTCATCATCAGGACGGGAGTATCATGTATTTTACGCAATTCTTTCAATAGCTCATGTCCGTTTATTCCGGGGAGCATAATATCTAAAATAACAAGATGATATACGTTATCATAAAATTTTTCCAAAGCGTCATTGCCGTCAGCGCAAGTGTCAACCGTGTACCCTGCATCCACGAGATAGGCTTTGACCGCTTCACGGATATGCATATCGTCTTCAACTACCAAAATTTTTATTTCCATAAAGTACACCTCTTTGAAAGATTATATATCGCCAATCTTACACTAATCTTACAAAGTAGTATTATATCATGTGAATAGCTAATTTTATATGGTGTAAAACAGAGAGATAAAAATTCGTAAAAAATAAGCAGCAGACACGATGCCGTATCTACTGCCATAAAAGCTATACCTTGCTTATTTTATCAAGTTGTTCGTTATTCAGATGAAGCTCCTCAGCCGATAACTGTTGCCGTTTATCCTGTAATAATAATATTAACTCGCTTTTCGGCGGTATAGGCGTCGGCGTTGATATAACCGCCGTCTTTTGTTGAACACCCGCTGTCATCGGCTGAATGCCCACGTTAACAATGTCCTTTGCTTCATCCTGCATAAGCGATTGAAACGCTTCAAACAGATTGTTATATTTCGGAGCTTGCGGTATCTCAGGTTTATGATATACAGGCGATGGCAAAACGGCATTACATTCCTCCGAATAAGGGGTAACGCCTAACCATTCCGCTGTTTCCTCGTACTCTTTCAATAAATGCAACTGATGTCTTATTTCCGCAATATCGCTTTCAAGATTTGTTTTTACCGCTGTTAATGATATTTCGGGCGGCAGCCAATTTCCGCTTGAATCAAGCTGCCAGCCTTCATTAATAGTATGCAGTAAAGGGTCATTATCCGCAACAAACATAATATCTTGCCGTTGCATATTCGATTCGGGGATGGAAGATATTAAAAATCCTTGAACTGTCCTTTTTCCATTATGGCAATGAAATAAAATATGCTTGAACATCCTCATTCCGTCATAATAAATTACACCATCATCTGTCATTTTGACCTCCTGCGATTATGTGTTATGTTCCAGCACAAAGATTCTCATTAAAGCTCCGGTTCCATTCAATGTCGTCCCGCCATAAAACACATTTAATGACGGAGAAAGCTGAGCGGTGATGGCGGTTGTGCTTGAAACACGGCATTCCTGCGGAACAACTCGCTGTTGCGGAGGAAATCCCGCCGGTTGCCCTGTATTGTTCACTCCGCCGCCGCCATAAATTACAGGCAAAGAACGAGCGGTTGACGCAACCGTTGTAATAGGTATCGTGAATGTTGTATTTACGTTAGTATTTACGGGTACGGTGTACTGTGCTGTTTGAATGTTTCTTACTCCGCCTGTTAAACCATTCCACGCGCTCCATGTGTCCAGCGATGATGTAGTCCGAACGAAGATTTGTCGTGCAACCGTTCCGCCGATTCCCGTGGCGCGTTGCATACCCCAGCCTAATGTTCCGCTCGGTAAAAATTCAATCGACCAGTTGCCGCTGCCTAAACCGACAGCCGTTGCGACCGATGCGACTATTGTACCTGCGTAACACATTCCGGGTCGAGTGTCGTTTACTTGTGATTCTGTCAACGCACCTCTGTTAACAACAAAATTGCCGCCTGCGCCGCCGGATGCCAAAGCGTCTATTTGTCCCTGAACCTTTCCAAGTGCTTGGAGAAGCGTATCCGAAGCCGCCAAAACAGTATTTGCGCCGACTGTATATCCTGTTATCGCTGACGTTAAGCCAATTCGGGCGTTAATCTGACCTTGCAAGTTACCAAGAGCCGCAAGCAATGTCTGCGTAGCCGCTAATGCCGTGTTCGACCCGATTGCATATCCGGTAATTTGTGAGGACAAAGCAATGCGGGCGTTTATCTGTGCTTGCAGATTTCCTAATGCCGCGAGTAAGGTTTGAGTAGCGGCCAGTTCGGTATTCGACCCCAGAGCATATCCCGTAATCTGAGAAGATAGCGCAATACGGGCGTTTATCTGCCCCTGTATCTTTCCAAGAGCTTCCCTTAACGTATCAGTGGCGGCAAGAACAGTATTAGACCCAACGGTATACCCTGTTATTTGTGACGCAAGAGATATTGCTTTAGCAAAAGCCTCTCTCACCGTATCGGTTGCCGCAATATCGGCGGCTGTACCGATGTTCCGTGTTAATCCGACTAACAAGGAAGCTAAAGACAAAGCTTTTCCAAATGCCTGTAAAATAGTATCTGTTTCTGCGATGTCGGCAGTAGTGCCGAGGTTTCTTGTCATTCCGGTTATCGGCGATGCCAATTGAATGCCTGTCAACCTCATGCCTTGCGTAATTAATTGGAACCTTGTTCCGTCATAAACCAACATGTGTACTGAATTTGCCGATAAATCGCCGGAAGCAAGCACAGTATTAACACCGCGCAGAATATTAACCGCTCCGAGATTGTTTATATTTAAGGTGCATCCCCCTGTGTTGGCTATTGAAAAATTAACCAAGAAAGGACGCCCGATAACATGTGCCGTATAACCTTCAAGCGTTGCTGTATATGTATTCGTGCCGCTTGTTGACGGAATAAAATCCATCGCTCCGCCACCTGATAACGTGAGCAGCTTTACATTGACAGATGAATTGGCAGGCGGATTTGAATAGCTTATAATTATACCTATCGTGCCACCTGTTCCTGCGCCGTTAAATCCGGCATCGGAAACGAGTGTTTGTTCCAAAAGAATTTCACTGCCTTGCAGAATCTGAATAGCTGAAACAGGTACGACTATTGTTGCGCCGACATCACCCGCGAGTTCAACGGTTGAGTCATATACATTCGCGCCGCCTGAACTGTCTTCGATTTCTATGGTAACGTTGTTGCTTTGGTTAAGGGTAAACGAGGCAATCTGCTGACCGCCTTGGTTGACGGTAACAGTGCCGTTACCGATTGTCGGAGCATCGGGTAATGTCATTAACCTCTCATTAACAGCAGTTGTACGCCCCTTATCGTCTATGGTCTGTTGTAAAACCTTGAACGAATCACCGAAATTAAGGTTACGCTGAGCAGATTCACCGCTTGTTCCTGCCGTGGCTGCATTCGCAAGTGATAGATTATCATATGTACCGCTGATATCACCATTGAATGATTCTGATTTTCCGATTTTTTCGTCTATCGCTTGTTTAACAGTTTTATTGCTGTCGTAGGAAATATTGTCGCCTGTTGTGTCGTTAAGGACGGTTTTTGTACCGTTAGCGGTAGTTATCTGCCTTTTCATCAATGCCAAATTGCCGTTGTTATTAACGCAGATTGTAATGTTGTCGGCTTTGAACATGGGAAACGGAGCGACATCAAACTCGGCAGGGTTTGTGCCGTCATTTTTATATACGGCGATACCAAACGGGGTATCATCTTCCCCAAGCAGCGTCTTAGCAAAAATCCATGCACCGTTATTTTCGGAAGGTGATACATCAACAAACGACCATGATACGCCGTCATAATCCCCGCGCTGTACACCGGTAAAATTGTTTTGTGCGCCTACATAAATAATCGCTTTTTGTCCAGCGGTTGCTGGAACGGCTTCGACCTGCGCCCTTGAACCAAAATAATCGAACATGCCTTGATAATCGGTATGTGCCAACTGTGCCATCAAAACATAATCATGGACATCCGCAGCGGAAGGTATCTCTCTATCTGTTGATTGTGAAGAAATGCCGTTTGCGAAGGCTTTTCCGCTGTCTTCATAATTTCCACCCGCCGCAATGACAGATATATTTCCTGTTGCGTTAACAGAAGCTTTATCAGCCTTATTGTCTGTAACCTCCTTGACTGCCCCGCTTGTAGGAACAGTTGAATCATCTGCACCAAGAACCGGTGAAATGTTCTTTCCGCTGTCTATTACGTTCCGGTTTGCATCAAACTGAGCGATGCGTCCTTGTGCTGCCGAAGCAGGCTTCGACGCTGCTCTTCCGGCAAAGTCATCTATTTTTGTGGTGTTTGAATTTGTTGCGTTAATTATGCTCGCAAGTAATTGTTCGCCGGTTATGTCATCGGATAAAACCGAAATTATAGAATATACCTCTAATTCAAGGTTAGGGGTTATACCGCTCCATGTATTCGCCATATAATCATCCTTCCTTTGTCACAAATAAAAAAGAGACTCTTGTTTTGATAACAAAAGTCCCTGAAATGTTATTTAGATTAACAGTTTTTCACTTACTCACACGGAAATATCAAGATTCTGCTGTAAAACGTCATAAAGAATGACAAAAAATATGATTATGAAAAAAACCGGCAAATCTTGAAAAAGTTGAAAAATCAAGCTTTGTCGGTTTTAATTTTTAGTTTTGTCATTCTTTATGACTGATGATTTTATCAAAAAAAGCGGTGGATTGAGTTCATTTTTGAATTTGAAAAAATCTGTTAAACTACCTTTAACTAACTTTAAACCATGATTAAATCAAGGTTATTCAAAATTAGGGTTTTTGTAACTAAGGCGGCATATATGTGAAAAAATACCGGGGGCTAACGAACAAAACCTAACGAACTACCGTTTTAGTTCGTTAGTTAATTTTACGTGCTTTTCAACGTCTAAAAAGACAATCTAGTAAAACAATTTATTAAACTCATTATTAAGACCCGATCCAGTTCCTTCCTTATTAATGTAGTTCGTATTTGCCTCCCATATTGATAATATATTCTTTAAAATTTACATATACCTGACGTTCGAGCGGGGACTTGAAAAATGCGTCACGCGCTATGAGCATATTTAAGCGGCTGAGCCGTATTTCTGATGACACCCTTGATAACCTACATATGCGCATGATTTCCTCTGGTGTCGTAACATTTAAAGCCCGCAAAATACAGGCCGGAGCCAAAATATCGCGCGAAGATACGTTGGCTTGCATTTCCAGCGGATTATCCTTGCTGTCGATTTCGCTGTTTCTAAAGATAATTTCTTCAAGCGGGTGGTTAAGGAGCCCGTGTCCAAGCTCATGCCCAACAGTAAACCGCCGCCGCCCCCTTGTCTTGATTTGATCATTCAGGAAAATTGTTTTCCTATTGTTTATTATAACGATAAAACCGTCACCTTCTAAAGCATCTGGCTTAAATAAACGGGTAAGAGGGTATCTTGAATATGTAATTAGCTTTATTCTGTAATAGTTGGCTATCAAATTAAGGTAAATTGGTAATCTATTTATTCCGCAATCAATAAGAGCTTGCCAAGCCCTATCACGCGCTTGTTTGTAATACGGGTAAGCATCCATAATAAATACCTCCTTTGATTAGTATGAACAAAGAAGGCGTTTATAAGTGTTCCAATTCTTAGATTTTTTGAGCTTTTTAACTAAATTAATGGGCCAAATAATTAAATTAAATCTTTTAAATCTTCCTGTTCGTAGTTATCTAACCATGTTTTCAATTCCTTTATTTGCGCAGGAGTTAAATCCAGAGTAGCGTTGGCGTTGCCACGGGCAGCAATGCGGAAAGACCGGACTTCGTTATCTTTTTCTTGTTTATCTTTTTCAAGAAGTATGGCAGATTGGTTAAGCAATTCGTCTTGGCGTTTGGGACTTAGGTTTTTAAAGTTTTTGACAAGCCGTCTTTCTTCCTTTGTTATTATATCAGCGTCGGCTTCAAGCAATGAAGTAGAATTCATACCAGCACTAGCATTATCTTCATCACTTAAGAGCCAATCTACTGATACTCCTAGAAAATTTGCCACTTTCTTTAATTTATCTGATGAAGGGTTACTTGAATCCCATTTACGAATTGTACCTTGACCAAAATCCAAAAGTCTCTCCAATGATGCGAAAGTTTCTCCTTTTTGCTCTGCGACATGTTTTATTTTATCGGTTAATGTCATATTAGCCACTCCTAAATTTATAATTGAATATTTCCCATTTATCTATTGACAAAAGGAAAATATGACATTATAATGATTATGGATAGAATATTTCCATGATTTATGATAACACACTCATTGAAAAAAAACTACCCAAAAAAATCCCATCTAAACTGCGCTCCCATCCAATAGGCGCAACATAAAAAATCATAGGAGGTCAATCATGAACGAATTAAAGGTTTTCAGCCATAACGAGTTTGGCGGTGTACGTGGCTTACTGATAAACAGTGAACCGTGGCTTGTCGGTAAAGATGTGGCAGAAGTGTTAGGATATGAAGCCGGGCGAAACGCCATAAAACATCATGTTGACGATGAAGATAAACTGACGCATCAAATTAGTGCGTCAGGTCAAAACCGCAATATGATCATAATCAACGAATCCGGCCTATACAGCCTAATCCTCTCCAGCAAGCTCCCAAAGGCCAAAGCCTTCCGCCGCTGGGTAACATCCGAAGTGTTACCTAGTCTGCGGAAGAGCGGTAGTTACATAATAGACAACGAAATGAACTATATTGCGGGAATTGTAACGGAAACCATGACGCGGTTGATTCCTGAAATAGTCTCTCAAACATTGAAACATGTATTTGAGACGGTACCTATTAAAGGAGGCCGTACAACCAATCCTAGCAGCGCTGATAAAATACATTATCCCCGACAGAACGCTATGCCGGTCAAGCTTAAGCTTAGTACGTTTCCGGTGGAAATAGTTAATCAAGTCAATGTAATGCTTGGGCTTATGCTTGAACAACAATCTTTGAATTTCAAACAAATCGAACGTTTTTGCTGCGCCCACGGTTATACGATATCAAGCGTGGCTGTCAAGAAGTATTATGACAGGCATTTCTTGAACAATCAAACGGGCGAAAACTAATGTATGACCGGCTTCAGAAAGAAATCGAATACGCTAAAACAAGCTTATCCGCAAGGGATTTATTGCTTCAAACATACGGTAAAATCCTGCTTGCTTTTGAGCTTGAGCATATAACCGACACCGAATACTTCGAGCTTAGTCACTTGTGCGTATGCGAGGGGATAAATAACCCTAAGTATTTCTAAGGAGGCTACATTTATGGAGTGGAGACCATGCATAATCAAAAATAAAATCACAGGACAAAGCGTCCATGTGAGCATTTTTGATAGGGAGTTATATTTTTCTGGTTTTTGGAGCTTTGACGACCTAATCGAGATTTACGGCGATGATAACGAGAGATGCCGATGGGTAAAAGAGTAAAACGTCGTTACATAACCGCCGCGCTGGTGATTGGCGCTTCAATCGTCATAACCCCGGCCTGTATCGAAGCGGCATATCAATTCAGAGGGTACAAGGCATTAGGCGGTGAGTATCTAATTGTCCCGTTGGGGATGCTTCTGGCGGTGGTTATATTGGAAATTGCGAGATTACGGGATGAAATCATCTTAAAACATTTTGAACAGGAGTGAAAGTATGAAAGCAAAGAAGGAAAAACAGATACTAACAAGCTTCGGCAAGGATATCAAGAAACGTGTCATTGACTTAGATATGTCGCTGGCGCAGCTGGCAGCTGAGGTAGGTACAAGCGGCAGGTACTTGAATCACATAATGTACGGACGGCGGCCCAATGGCATACATGCGCCTAAAATAGCGGCACGGTTGGGGCTGGATATACTAAAATATGTAGAATAATGGAAGGCGTTCACGTATACGGGAAACTCGACCTTCCCGCGTGAACGCCACGATATAACACCATATGCTACATTGTAGCATATGCCATGTCAAATTAAAAGAGTTATTTTTATGCAGGGTGGTGAAGCGGGAATGGCGGACGAACAATATTTGACGGTTAAAGAGGTTGCCGGGCTGAAAGACTGCGGCGAAAGGCATGTTCAGGCTCAAATAAAAAATGGAAAGATAAAGGGGTTTGAGGTTTTTGGCCTTTCAACCGGTCAGGGCGGCGTTCAGTTCCGCATCCCGCTGTCCGCACTTCCAGACAACCTCCGGATTAAATATAAGCGGCTCAGGCGTAAACAGGATAAGGCAGCATTACAAAGAATGTCGTTAGAAGCCGCTGGACCTGATATCGCCGTTAACTTCGATAACATGTCCGCCGCCGAGTGGGAGGAGATAAGCTCATGGAAACAACTCCTTTCCGATTGGCGACGATACCGCTTCATCAGTGGATTGAGCACGGAAGAAGCCGACAATGCCTTTATCGAACAATGTAATGCCGAAATTCCCGGGCTTAACCTTACCCGCAGGGCGCTTTATCGTAAATGGAAGTCTTTTAGCGTTGAAGGCGAAGCAGGGCTTCTGGATCGGCGGGGCAAGCACGGGAACCACAGCAAAAAACTGACTCCGTACATCTGGGACATATTTGAATACTTCTATCTTGACGAATCCCGGAAAAGTGTGACATTATGCATGACCTTAACACGGCTGGAATTGGAAAAGCAACTAAGGGACGGCATCCTTCCCGAATTGCCTGAGATACCCGCGCATAGCACGTTTTTACGTGAAGTCAGTAAAATCGCACTTCCATACGTTTTATATTACCGCCACGGTGAAGAGGAATATATCAGCAAATGCGAACCGCACATAAAACGGATGTACGACAACCTTGAACCTAACGATATCTGGGTTGCCGACAACCATACCTTAGATGTTATTCTCCAAGACGGCGGTAAGCCCCTCCGGCTTTATCTTACGGTTTTTATGGACGTAAGGACGCGGAAGATGATGGGGTGGTGCGTGACAGACCGGCCCTGCGCCGACGCCACGCTGTACGCTTTGAAAAAAGGTATTGAGAAATACGGCATACCCAAGATGATCTACACCGACAACGGGAGGGAATTCCTTTTCCACGACTTCGGGGGCAACGGGTTCCGAAGGAAAAAGATTGCGCCGGGAGAATTTACGCCGCCAAGCATATTAAAGGACTTAGGCATCGAGTTCCGAACGGCTCTACCCCGGAACGCAAGGGCCAAAGGCGTTGAAAGAGCGTTTGGAACAGTAAAAAACACGTTTTCAAAGCTGTTTGATGCCTACACCGGCGGCAACGTCACGGAAAAGCCGGGGAGGTTGAAAGAGGTTGTTAAAAACCCTGATAGGCTAAAAACCGTAGAGGAGTTCACTGCATTTGTGGATACATGGATTGCCGGTTGGTACAACAGGCAGCCCCACAGCGGCGAAGGTATGTACGGCAGAACCCCGGATGAGGTTTTTTCTGAAATGCTTATCGAACAGCGCCTTGCTACGGAAGCCCAGCTTAACCAACTGTTCATGCGCTGGTCTAATCCTATGAAAGTGGGCAAGAACGGCGTAACATTAACATTCTACGAAAAGAAACTGCAATACTTTGAACATAACCTCTGGCTTAACTATTTTGGCAAGGACGTTTATGTACGTTACAGCCCCGACAATTTAAGGGAAGTCCGGGTTTACGACATGGATCAGCGGTACATATGCATGGCGGCGCTAAAAGAGGAGCTTGGCTACGACGCCACAAAAGAGGAAATCGCCAAGAACCAACAAGAAGCCCGTGCGGCTTCGAAGGCCGTCAAGGGTTATAAAAAGCTCAAGGATATTAAGACAAACGACGAGTTGACATTGATATTGGATAAGGCCGCCGGGAATCTCGCGGAAGGCGAGGTTATTAATCCGAAATTCATCCGGCCCATCTTTGCGGCGGAACCGCTGGCGAAGGCCGTAGGTTTTGATTTTGCGGATGAAGCGGATGAAGAGATTGACTGGACAACGGCACTCCAAAAATTTAAAGAGCGAAGGGATGGTTAAATATGGTTTATGAATTGGCTTGTGCATCATCATATGAAGAAATGAACGATTTAAAGGTATCGGATGCAGAAAACCCAACCATGGGCGAAGCTACGGCTATTAAGCTCCTGAAGGACTACATGGAAAGAACCGGAAAAAAACAAGGTGAGGTTGGCAGGGAATTAGGCGGCCTGTCCGGTTCTCTCGTAAGCCAGTTTCTAAGCGGAACATATAAAACCCCGCACACACTTATTCCAAAAGTAGAAAAGCTTTTACAACACAACGAAAAGAAAGCCGCTTCACCTAAAGCACCCGGATTCAAAATGACCTCTATTAGCCAGCATGTTACAAACATCATTACATACTGCCATTTACAAGGTAAAATCGGTGTGGCTTACGGCGACGCGGGGATCGGAAAGACCATGGCGGCGCGGGAATATATGAAAAACAATCCGGAAGCCATAATGATAACCATTTCCCCATGCTTTGCCACTATAACCGGCGTTAATGAATTATTGGCCGATGAGCTTAAGATTAAGGAAAAAGTAACGCGACGCATTTATGCCGAGACAGTGAATAAACTCCGGGGTTCAAACAGGGTGATCATCGTGGACGAAGCGCAGCACTTGACCGTCCGGGTTATCAACCACTTGCGCTCTATAACGGATGAAAGCGGCATAGGTATAGCCTTTATCGGCAACGAGGAAATTTACTTGAAGATGCGCGGAGCTGGTCAGGCGTCATACGCCCAGCTATTCAGTCGTATCGGCGACAAGGCCCATGTATTGACGGCTGATATGAAGCTGAAGGATATAAGGATGGTTTTTGATGAAGCGGCACTGGAAAAGGACGCGCTGGAAGTCCTTCATGCCATCAGTAAAACCAACTACGGTCTGCGCGGCGCGGTTAATGTTTATGTAAATGTCATTATCGCATTTGAAATAAACGATTACAAAGAGCTTACCGCCGCCCGATTGGCTAAGATGGCCAAGGAAATGAGCATTGCTTAAAAAATGACTATGAAAAGACCTATAATACGTGTCTTCCTGCGCCGAAACAAGCAATATACACCCACAGATTCATACGCTTTCTACGGCCTTCCGCTGCTTCCCCAGTTCATACCCGAGCATGACGAAGTACATATATCATGCATTTTTACATGGGATAGGGCCGAATGTGAAGAATTGGCGTTCCAATGGGAAGGACGCACAAACAAGCCTGTCAAGCTAGGCGGCCCGGGATTAGGTTCACCAGCGAATGATTTTATCCAAGGTATGTACGTTAAGCCGAACATTATCTTAACTACAAGGGGATGCAACAACCAATGTCCATGGTGCATAGTTCATAAACTTGAAGGCAGGTTAAAAGAATTACCTATATGTCAAGGCAACGTTATTCAGGATAACAACTTTTTACAAGCTAGTCGCATGCATAAAGATAAGGTTTTTAACATGCTTAAGACGCAGCATGGGATATGCTTCAAGGGTGGTTTAGATGTTGATTTGATTGATGATCACTTTATAGACGCTATAACCAGTTTGCGGATAAAGGAATTGTGGCTTGCTTGTGATACTGATACGACACTTCCAGCATTTAAAAGAGCGGCAGCTAAGTTGACGAATGTGGGGTTTAATCGAAACAAGATATATTGCTATGCGTTGATTGGAGATGATATAGACAAAAACGAAGCAAACCGCTCCAGACCGCCTTAACGGTTCTGGAGGCTCAAATAAGGGCCTTTGTAATTGAGCGCAAAAAAGAGCTTGACGGCAAGTCTAAGGCGCTGACATTCGGCACGGTAGGCTTCCGGCAGTCCACAAACATTTCCTACAGCACAAAAAAGACTGAGGAGATATTAGAGCGTTTGAAAAAGTTGGGTATGACTAACTGTATATCAGTGAAGGAAAGCATCAGCAAGGCCGCTCTTGCTCTGTACTCTGATAAAGAGCTTGTTAAAATCGGCGGAGTGACACGAAAAGTTGAGGATCAATTCTTTTGCGACGCTGACCGCGAAAAGATAAGGGGGTAGACCATGACCATTATTACAGCAGCACAAATGCGCAAAATATACGCCCTGAGCCGTGAACGTGGAATTGACAACGATACGCTCCATCAACATGTTTACGGGCTTGTTAAGAAAGACAGCATAAAAAAGCTGTCAAAAATCGAAGCGATAAAGGTTATTGACAGCCTTGAGGGGCAACTGACATCCACGCCGGGCATGATGACGGAAAAACAATGGATGTACATAAACGGGCTTTTGGTTAAGCTTGGTTGGGTAACTGCCGGGGGTAAGCCGGATATGAAGCGGTTTATGGAGTTTATAAAAAGCCAATTCAGCATAGAAAGCGAGAAATGGATAACAAGCTCCGCCGCCGGTAAAATCATTGAAGCTTTTAAAGCAATGAACAACCGTGCAAAGCAGCCGGTTTAAAGGGGGATATATATGAGTTATAAAATCGTTATCGACCCCGGCCACGCGCCGGGGAATGCAAACAGAGGCCCGAACGGGTATTTTGAGTACGCCGGAATGTGGAAGCTATCAAACTATTTGAAACCCATGCTGGAACAGCATGGGTTTTCGGTCAACTTAACGCGGACGGAAAACCAAGACCCATCATTGACTGCGCGCGGCCGAACCGTCGCCGGATGTGATTTATTCATTTCCCAACACTCCAATGCTTTTAACGGGAGCGTTCGCGGTGTAGAAGTATTTTATTCCTTAGCGCGTCCCGGTGATAAAATGTTAGCAATGGCGATGGCTAAAGCTATTGCGGAGCATGTGGTCACGCCGAACAGAGGCGCAAAAACCCGCGAAAGCAACAACCACAAAGGGCAAGACCATTATACTGTCATACTCGAAGCCATACGCGCCGGAGCTTCACATGTGCTGTTGGTTGAAAGCGGCTTCCATGACAATCCGCTGGATGAAGCGTTTTTATTAAAAGATGAAAACCTGAGAGCCCTTGCCGACACACAGGCCCAGGTTATTTGCGAGTTCTTTAACGTGACCGATGCGCACATCGGCACACCCATCATCGGCCCGGCAACAGCGACGTTAAATCAAGCGCAGGATTGGGCCGAAAGCAAAAGAGCTACGGAGGTATTTATTGGATTAGTTGGCTTATATTTTCTTTATGCGCCCCTTCGCGGCGGCGTCAATCCTATTGTAGCATATTGCCAAGCCGCCAAAGAAACGGGATACGGGCGTTTTGGCGGGGTTTTGGATGAAAGTTTCAATAACCCATGCGGATTGAAAACAAGGCAGGGCGGCGGTTGCGAAGACCCGAGCGCACATCACAGGTTTGAAAGCTGGGACGAAGGCGTCAAAGCGCATATCGACCATTTGGCTTTATACGCCGGGGCGGAAGGTTACCCTTTACCCGGCTCACCTGACCCGCGCCATTTTCCATATCTCTTCGGCAAATGTAAAACGGTTGAAAGCCTTAGCGGAAACTGGGCCATGACGCTTACATATGGTGATCATATAGTCAGGATGATGAATGAAGTTGTAAATATGCCTATATCCGAGCAGCCGGACGAAACTATTATTAAAAGCTGCGCGGCTACCGTCCCGGATTGGCAGATGGTGGCCTTCCGTAAATTAGTGGATTTAGGCGTTATCACATCACCGGAATATTGGGAAACGCGGATGAGTGAAACCGTTAACGATAAAGACATTGAAAAACCTTTTGCGGCACCGTGGATACAATTCTGACCGCGATATTACCAGAGCAATTAATTACCTGCCCGGTAAGGGTAAGGCGTTTATTGATGTTAATGCAATTAATGAGGAAAACCAATCTACGACAATAGACCTAACGCCGCTGGGGGTGAATCTGGCGGAAGGCGATATTACGGACGTGGGAGTGATATTAAGTGAGTAACCTAATAAAAACGATGGAAAAGCAACTTTTACGAGGGGCTATCCTGAAGCTTTGCCAAGAAGCCGGAGCCGAGGGTATCGGCACTAAGATACTTGAAATATCAGTAAAAAGGATGGGTTACGCAGTCAAGCCGGAGGATGTAATTGAAACTTGCGCATACTTAGAGGGTAAAGGATTTGCAGTCTTGCGTGTTATTGAAAATAACGTGCTCAATATCCGGCGGGAATTATGCAGCATTACCGCCGCCGGGACGGATTTACTTGAAGGGACTATAACGGTGGAAGGGATTGTAATCTGATGCCGAAGAACAGAAGCCACGGTAAAGTCAGCGCTCTCCCCATGCCCATAAAAAAGGAAGTTGAAAACCGGCTGTTGATCGGCGAGACTTACGAGGGAATATCATCCTACCTGAAAGACAAAGGCCACAATGTACATTTTTCCAGCGTCGGACGATATGGACGGGAGTACCTGAAGCATTTTGAAGCTGTCCGTATGGCTAAAGAATATGCTAAGCTCCTTGCTGAGGATAACATTGACCGCCCAACCACGGAACTGCACGAAGCCAACAACGCGCTGATCAGCCAGCTACTAACGGAGCTTACCGTCAGCGATGATATGTCCATGGAGGAAAAATTCAAGGCGGCCCGAGCCATAGCCACATTACAAACCGCGCAGGTACGCAATGAAAAACTGAAAATTGACGCGCGTAAAGTAAACGGCGCAATACAGTCCGCCCTGAACGCTTTAAAGATGAAGGTCTTTGAAAGCCTTGGGGCCGATTATCCGGATATTGCACAAGTGATAATCAGTATCGCGGATGAAATTGAGGGCGAAAACCTTACATAGCCGTATAGCCGCCAGAATGCCCCAGAACTTGATTTTATGCATTGTGTGATAAAAGATATTACCGGAATTGGTTTAAGTGAATTTAAAAGCGTTTAAAGGGCTTTTTAAGTAGGTCTGGCATGACCGTTTGAAACTAACCGCTACGCGGTTAGTTTATCGAATAAAAACGGAATTGTCAATACCCTGTTATGCCCAAAAATAACCCGACAACTTTGTGACTTTTAGGAAGTGTTGAAATGTGGCGAGAACAGGCTAAAGTCCTTTTTTTTATTAAACATATGAGTATAAATGAAATAGCCGCCGCCGTGAATAAGGCACGGGAAACCGTTTCGCGGTTTATTACGCGTTGTGAGGGTTACGAAGCCGAAATATCATATCGCAAGGAGCAAAGCGCGGCCCATCGGCGCGAATATAAACGGGATTGGGATAAGCTTTACCGCAGCGGAGCGTTTGACATAACCAAAGAAAGCTTACGACGGGAGCATATTACAGCGGTTAAAATTTTAAGCTCCGAGAGATATTGAGGGCGGTGAAATCCTTTGAATGGCTTTGTAACTGATTTTAAAAAATACATAAATAAGGATTCAAGCTCCCCTGACCATATTCGCCGCGATAAGATTAAACGCGGACAGGATTATTTCCGGGAGTATTGCAACCTAATAAATCCGGGGTTTTTCAAGCCGGGGCGGGTTTATCAGGATGTTATTTGCAACTCCTTACAAGATTTTTATGAAAACAAGCTTGTGAATCCTGAGACAGGCGAACCCTATGACATTTTGATACTTAACCTCCCGCCGGGCTTCGGTAAATCATATACCGCCAGCGTATTCGCTACTTGGATTTACGGTAAAAACACAAAGAATCAGGTTATTGAAGTATCGTATAATCAATCGCTGTCTATTCAATTCTCTAAAACCGTCCGTGATTTGATTCAAGATGAGGAAATAGGCGGGGATGACGATTACTTTGTTGTAAACAGCTTCTTCCCGCATGTTAAAATCAAATACGGCGACGCGGCAATGGAGCGCTGGAGCCTTGAAGGTTATTACAACTCATACCTTGCCACCAGCTTCGACGGTTCTATTACGGGTATGCGCGGCAGCATTGGTATAATCGACGACCCGATAAAAAACGCAAAGGAAGCCTTAAACGAGCGTGTAAAAGAAGCCCATTGGGACTTTTACAAGAATACATTTTATTCCCGGATGCTGGACGGCGCGAAGCAGATAATCATCCAAACGCGCTGGGCCACCGATGATCTGACCGGGCGGCTTTTTCAAGAATACCCGGAACGGTGTTTTGTGCTGTCCATGAAAGCGCTTGATGAAGCCGGTATTAGCATTTGCGAGGACTTATATTCCACGAAAAACCTTTTATCCAAAAAGGCCACGCTGGATGAAAGCTTCTGGCTGGCTAACTACGAGCAAACGCCCATAGACATCCAAGGCGCTTTATACAGCGGGTTTAAGACTTATGACGTAATCGACGCTGATAAATTCGAGCGGATCATAAATTACACCGACACAGCGGATGAAGGCGCTGACTTCCTGGGTTCCATATCCGCCGGAATGATAGACAGCTATCTGTATGTTACAGATATTTATTACACCGATGAAGCAATGGAAATCACAGAACCGGAGCTTACCAGACGTTTAACGCTACATAATGCTAGGGAAAGCCTTATAGAATCAAACAACGGCGAGCGGGGGTTTGCGCGGAATATCATCAAAAGATTGAAACAGATTCGTAACCGCCGTTGCACGGTGACATGGTTCCATCAATCAAAGCCCAAGAAAACGCGAATTTTAGTGAATGCGTCAAACATATGCGAGCGGGTAATCATGCCGGAAGGCTGGGATAAAAAGTATCCGGCCTTTTTTAAAGCGCTTATGTCGTTCCAGCGCAAGGGTAAAAACGCACATGACGACGCGCCGGACACGCTGACCGGGTTGTTTGAGTTTGCTACCGGTGAGGTAAAGGGGCGGAAAAAAGCGCGGGTGTTAAATAGGAAAAAGCTAGGGCTTTAGGAGGTTTATATGATTCGCCTTGATTTAAGCTCCGGCCTGACGGGGGAACAGATAGGCAAGATAATCGCGGCCTTTGCGGCAGAGCGCAGCCGTTATGATAAGCTGGAAAAATATTATGACACCAAGAACGCCATACTTTCACGGGTTATCGAGGAACCAAAGCCTAATAATAAAATCGCCCACGGCTTTTGTAAGTATATTACGAATATGGCTACGGGCTACTTTATGGGTAAAGGCGTTCGCTTCGTCATTGATGATGAAGACCACAAAGCCGATTTTGACAGCGTTTTAGATGAGGAATACAGCAAGGATGTCACCTTTGAAATTGCTAAGGAAGCATCCAAGTGCGGCATTGCTTTTGAGCTTCTTTACATAAACGAGGCATCGGAGCTTAAAAGTAAGATGTTTGGGGCTCGGGAAATAATCCCTATATATTCAAATAAAATTGGTGAATTTCTTGAAGGCGCTATTCGTGTCTGGACTGAAGCAGATGTCTTTGACAGCGGAAAATCCGCTGACTTTGCGGCGTTATATACAAAAACCGAGATTATTACATATAAGAAGGATACCGGGGTCAGTGAGTATGTTGTAATTGAGCGTCACACGCATAACTTGTACGATGTTCCAGTAATCGTATTTCAAAATAATAAAGAGCAGAAAGGCGACTTTGAAGACGTTATAACCCTTGTTGATGCCTATGACAAGGGCCAAAGCGATACCGCAAACGACTTTGAGTATTTCACCGACGCGTTCCTTGTACTGGCCGGGGCCGGTGACGGCTTTGTTACTGACGATGATGACGGAATGGAATCGGATGGAGAATCAAACCGCATTAAGACGCTAAAAAAGGAGCGCATCCTTTTAGTTGACGAAAAAGGCCAGGCCCAATGGCTTATTAAGAACATAAACGATACCGCCGTTGAAAACTTCAAAGACCGTTTACGGAAGGATTTATTCTTTCTAGCGCAGGTTCCCGCGCTGTCGGACGAATCTTTCGGGCAAAACCTTTCCGGCGTGGCTATTAAGTATAGGCTGATCGGGCTGGAGGAACTTTCTGTAATAAAGGAAAACAAGTTCCGGGCGGCACTGAAAAAGAAGCTGAAGCTGGTTACGGCATTTATTAATCTGAAGCGCAGCACAAAATACAGCGCCCATGATATAAAGATTATTTTTGACCGTAATGTTATAGAAAACGAATCGGAGATAATCAATAATGTCGGTGGGCTGGAAGGAGTCGTAAGTAAAGAAACACAGTTAGGGCTTCTCCCCTTTGTTGATAATCCCAAAGCTGAGATTGATAAAATCCTTGCGGAACGGTATGCTGAGGAGAATTATCAAACTGTAAATCTTGATGAAGGCGGCGGCGAATAATGCCCTTATCATCGCAGGATTATTGGACGCTCCGGGCGATCAGGGATTTCGCCAAGGTTGTAAACGCTACGGAGGATTTTATTTTTTCGCAATTATCGCAAAGATACATGAAAACCGCCGAGGGCATACAGAAAGATATTTCTGTATTTTATAAGAGATATAGCGATAAAAACGGGCTAACGTTACAGGAAGCGAAAAAACGGCTGACGGCTGTTGAGTTATCGGAAGAGGATTTAAAGCTAAAAAGCCGTATTACCCGGCTGGAGCTTATCTTTGGCCAGATAAACGAGCGCGTCGAGCGGCTATATAATGACGCTTCGGGGGATGTACACAGATTTTTGCATAAGACATACGAAGACGGTTATTACCGGGCACTGGAATATGCCGGGGATACGGCTTACGGGCGCGACCTTGCATTATTGAATGTACGTGCCGTAGATAACGCCATTTTGCAAAACTGGAGCGGTAAAAACTTCTCCGAGCGTATTTGGGGCCACCGGGAGAAGTTTAGTATTGAACTGCGCGATATTCTGGTTAATGGTTTAATCCGGGGTTCAAGCATAAACCAGATGTACCGTCTCGTCAGCCAGCGTATGAATGTCAAGTTGTCGGACGCAAATCGGCTTGTGCGGACGGAAAGCAATTATGCTTTTAATAAAGGCACGATAGACGGCTATATCGAATCCGGCATAGTTGATAAATATCAATATCTTGCCACGCTGGACAACCGTACAAGCGAGATTTGCCAAGACCTTGACGGAAAAGACATTTCCGTTAAATGAAGCAGAACCCGGTGTAAATTGCCCTCCCATGCATCCAAACTGCCGCAGTACAACCATCGCCTATTTTGGCGATGTTTCCGGCAAACGCATTGCACGGGACGATATGGGTAACAATTACTACGTTCCTGCCGATATGAATTACAGGGATTGGCGTGCCAGCCTGACAGACGAACAGAACCGGCAAATGGATTTGAACTTGAAAATGAGCCGTAATGAATTGGCGGACAGGGAACAATATCAAAAATACAAGGAGATTTTAGGTAAAAACGCGCCAAAAAGCTTTGCGGATTTTCAGGAAATCAAGTATAATAGTGATAACTGGAATCTCCTTAAGCTAGACTATCAGCGCCAGAATCGGCTTGTTAATAATCCGGGGCTTGCGTTACCCAGTGCGGATAGGGCTACTGCCGCCGATGCGAAGTTTGATAGGTATTTATTTAATCCTGATAACCAAGAAGGTTATGCAAAAGGCAGGGCCTTTACCAGCCGCTTGGGTTATGATATTTCAAATTGGGGACTGTTACAAGTGGAGGTGCTTGACGCGGCGGGGAGGTATCCTGTATCGTATAAAAAAACCTCTATTCATGGTATAGCATACGAGCAAAAAGCTATTTTACACGGCATAAGAGGATTCCCGGCGAATGTTATTATTGGCTGGCTGGTAAATGATGATGGAACAAAAATGACAACTTTGTACATAAAGGAGCCTGATAAAAGTGATAATTGAACAGTACCAGCATGTAGTCCTTAAAGATGGGCGGGAAGGTTGTGCTGTGGAGGTGTTCGACCAAAAGGAATTTATTGTGGATATAGGAAGTTCACCAAAAGACTGGGAAACGATTTATGTAAACATTGACGAAATCGACATTGAAGCAACAGAAAAGAGCGTCCGGCAATAACCGGCGTTCTTTTTTATTATAAACATGAGAGGAAGCGAGGAAATGGCAATAACGGTTTTAATACAGTTTTCGGATGGTAAATCGCTTGAAATCAAGGAGTACAGTACCATCAACATTGCCCGAAACAGGACGCGGGTAAACATCAACATCGCCAATGCAAACAATGATCTGGCTCTTAACGTCCTATATGATCGGATCGTTGACCTTCAAGGCGATGACGAAACCTTTAATATCGCGGTCAAAACGGAGTCCGGAGGCAAAGCGGAATACACCGGGATTGTGTCTGATTACTACAATTCCGGTGAAAATGAAATTTTGCACTTGGCAACAAAGCAGATATAAGGAGCGCCTGATCATAACGGCGGTCTTTTTTTATTTCAATAAAAGAAGGAGTTGTAAAAATGGAAGAAAATCAATTGGTTCAACAACAGACAACTTCCGACGGAGGCGAATCTCAAATAATAAGCGGCGGCTCAAATGGCGGCGGTAGTCCTGCCAGTGCCGAAGTCTCCGGCGGTTCTGCCGACCAGCCCGTTGCTAAGTCCTATTCCGAGGAAGATGTGTCACGCCTTGTGGCTGGAATTATGGCGACAAACGAGGAAACAACCCGGTTGGCGGTTGAAGATGCCCTGAAAAAAGCAAAAATGTCCGCTGAAGAACTGGCGGAGCATGAACAAACCCAAAAGGGAAAGGCCCTTGATGAAAAGGAAAAAGACCTTGCCCGGCGTGAGCTGTCTATTGACACGGCTAAGCTTTTGGCTGACCAATCCCTTCCCGTCGGGATTCTAGAACTTGTGCTTGCCGATGACAAGGATGGCACGGAAAAACGCATCGCCGCTTTTAAAGCCGTGTTCGACAAAGCCGTACAGGATGAGGTTGTGAAACGTATCGCCGGAAAAACGCCGCCCATAGGCAATGCAGCCGCTTCCACTGTGGCACAGGGCGGGTTTTTACAAGCCGTGCTGGAGAATCAGGCCCAACGCCGATAAAAACGCATAAAAGGAGATTTGGATTATGGCATATTTAAAAGATGAATTACAGGGATTTGTGCCCAAGGAACAAGCGGAGGGAATAATTAAAGACGTTGCGCGGGGTTCGTCTGTGTTGCGGCTCTCCAAGGTTGAATCGATGAAAAGCGATACAAAGAAGATTCCGATAATGGCCGACGGGCCAGGCGCATACTGGGTAGGCGAAACGGATCGCATCAAAACGTCAAAGGCCACATGGATATTCCCGGAGATGGTTGCAAAGAAACTGGCGGTAATAATCCCTGTGACAAGGGAAAAGCTTGCCGATTCCACCATCGACGTATTCGGCGAAATGAGGGCAGCCATTGCAGAGGCGTTCTATCAGTCCATCGACGCGGCGGCTATCTTCGGCACGGGCTCACCGTGGGCAAGAAACATCGTTAAGTCCGCCACCGACGTGGGTAATATCGTTATAATCGGCACAAATACGACCCTTGACCTTGATGTGTCCGACGCTATGGCTGGGGTTGAGGATGAAGGGCTGGACGTTAATGGCTTCGCGGCGCATTACGGCATTAAAAATATGCTTCGCAAGCTCCGCGACAGCCACGGCAACCAGCTTTATGTTGACGGCGTGAATCAGCGAGAGTTCTATAATAACCCCATCGAGTTCGTAAGGAACGGCGCGTGGGATAAAACCGAGGCGCATATCGTAGCTGCTGACTGGACGAAATCCCTTGTCGGCATCCGGGAGGGCATCGAATACGAGATACTCAAAGAAGCCACACTTCTTAATGTCACAATGAGCGACGGCAAACCCCTGTCGCTGGCTGAAAACGATATGGTCGCCATTAAGGCAACCATGCGCTTGGGATTCTTGCCGCTGATCGACGAAGCCTTCTCCATTGTGAAAGAATAGGAGGGCCACAATGATTATGTATTCGGCTACAAGGGGCGACAAGACCATACTTGCTACGGAAAAGATGTATAACGCGGTTTATAAGGCACAGGGGTACATATTGGGCGAGCCGCTCAAAATCTCGGGTAATCAAGACGATACGTCCTTGGGAAAGCCCTTGTCCGATATGACGTTACCGGAGCTTAAAGCGGAAGCCAAGAATCGTGGCATCAAGTTTACGAAAAAAACAACTGCGCCTGAGTTGCTTCTATTGCTTGAACCAAATATGGGCGGTGACGGCGTAGGCGGCGAAATGGACAGCGGCAACGTTGAAGCCGATTCGGAAGAACAGAAAGCTGGTGATGATAATGACAGCAGCGGATCAGGAAGCCCTCCGGGAAATAAAACTCCGGCTGGGGATTGATGCAGATGAAACATCAAAGGACGGCATTTTACTTAGTTTTCTTTCCGAGATTCAAGCTAAGATAAAATGCTATTGCAATCGGAAAAACGTCCCTGACAGCCTGTATTACACGGTTATCGGCATGACAATTGACCTATTCCGGCTCCGTGATACCGATAATCGTATAGTAACCGAGGAAACGCAAGGAAACCGGAAGTTGAAATACGCCGGGAAAAATGATGTCGACGCGGTTTTGTCCGATTATGCAAAGGAGCTTAAGCGTTTTCGGAGAGTGAGGGCGGTTTAGATGCAATATAACGATATGTTAATCCGTGTAAAAATACATGAGCGGAATACCGGTATGGGTTATACGAAAAAAAGCTTCAGGAAAACCGGTGATATATATAAGGTTGATAAGCAGCCGTATTCGCCTGAACTGGCAAAAAAGCAATATGGCTTATCCGACGAAAACATAAAGTATCGCTGTTTTACCGAAAAGCAAGGCCTGAAAGCAGGGGATTACGTTTCCTGTAAGAGCCTTTTTTATTTGGTGCTGCTGGCTCATGATTGGGATAAACATTCGGAGCTTATATTAGGGGCGTTCAAAAATGGTTAAACGTGGCAACAGCTCCGTTGCCGTACAGCGCGGTGAGACTCTTGTCGCTAAGCTACGAAACTATTCCAGCAAAGCCGAAACCGCCGTTGAAAAAGCCATTTTGAAAGGCGCTCTAATAGTTGAAGGCGATGCAAAAAGGCGCTGTCCGGTAGATACCGGTTATCTTCGGGCCAGTATTACCCACCAGTTTTTTAACAACGGCTCAACCGGGGAACCTTTCGCGCTGGTGGGTTCAAATGTGGAATACGCCCCGCATCAGGAGTACGGCACATCTAAAATGTCGGCGCAGCCTTTCCTGCGTCCGGCGTTTGAGCAAAACATCGCGGCGATTAAATCCGCGGTAAAGGAAGCGGCGAAGTTATGAGGGCGAAGCAGTTTGTGATTGAACTTCTGAGCGGTGACAAAGAGCTAAAACGCAAGGTTAAAAGTATTTCCAGCGCATGGCATGACATGAAAAAAGGCTACCCGCAAATAACCGTCACACAAATATATAGCCGGGCTGCTTCGTTTTCCGACAATCGCGTTGATATGAGGGTTCCCCTTATCCAGATTGACATTTGGAATAAGGGCAATCCTTTTTTGATTTCGGAAATGGTTACCCGGATTCTCGCAGAAAATGGTTACGACTATTCCGATGAGCGCGAGCAGAACGAGGTGGAGATCAACCGTGTTATTTTGGAATATCGAATTGAGGAGTGAAACAGATGAGCAAACAATCAAAAAAATCCAGTAAAATTGGGCTTAGTAATGCGCATATTGCCATATACCATCCCGAATCGTTTAAATTCAGTAAGCCTTTCGCGGTTAAAACGTTGAAGGAAATGAAGGTCAGCGTTAATATGGCGGAAAAGAACGAGTATAACGACAACGAGCTGTTTGAGGTTCTTGACAGCTTTGACAATTTTGAGGTGGAGCTTACCTTTACAGATTTAACGCCGTCGGAACAGGCACTTCTTTTAGGTTGGGCCAAAATCGGCGCGGTTAAACTGTCCGGGGCAAACGACGACCCGCCGTGGATCGCACTGATGGGTGAGAGGTTCAAAAAGAACGGCTCTAAGCGGTATTTCAAGTATTTCAAGGGTAAGGCGAAGCTCTCCAACGAGGACGCGAAAAGTAAAGGCGATAGCGTTGAAGTTCAGCCGGATACGTTGAAGATCGTATTCGGCGCTTTGCCGGATGATTATCCCGTTAAGGATTACAGAAGCGTCGCAAAAGCCACCGTGGATGAATCCGACCCGGATTACGCAAACGAGGGTGAAAAATGGTACACCGAGGTTATTACGGGGCAAACGCTGGAGGAGCCGGAGGAATCTACGGCGGGGACTCCGGCTAATCATGATGGGGATGGTGATGATAAATGAAGTATGAAATCAGGAAGTTAAACTTGCTGGATTTACGGCATATCGCACGGATTTTGAAGGAAATCACCAAAACAAAATCCGATTTTGCCAACATTATTTCTAATGTTTTCAAGGGCGCACAAGAACTTAAGGCGAGTAGAACCGACGCCGCATCCAAAGATAAAATACAAATTAAAAATCACAGTAAAAATCCTGGCCAGCGCAAGGATGACAGTTTCAACGACTTTATCTCCGCCCTTCTGCCGTTCATCGATATGCTAACCGGTCTTTTCGCGGACAGCGAAAGCTTCTGGGAGTTTATCGCCAGCCTGTTTAGTATTCCATATCAGGAGCTTGAACAGGTGCCGTTATCGGATATCACGGACATGATAAAGGCGCTGATCGGCAACAAGGAGTTAAAGTCTTTTTTTATTTCTACCTCCACGGAGGAGACGGCACAGAAAACGGAAGAATCATCCACGACATCTGCCGAGGTTATCGCGACTTAAGTTATTTTTCTAAGCTTGATTTTTATGAGAGCCTTGAGCATTACGTCCATTTGAAAGATGATTTGAGTAATGAATTGACTTACGAAAGGATGATGGCTCTTTTGGGCGCAGCGTATGGAGGAGCTAAACCCAGCACGGCTTCGATAACAGATAAATCAAGCGACGACATCATTGACGAGCTGTTTTAATTATTAACTATTAACCGTTAACTGCTCTGAAAGGGGGGCGCTTGCTATTTCTAACATCATAGAAACGCTTGTTGTTAAATTAGCAAGCGATATCACGGATTTTCAGAGCGGTTTGACCGAAGCCCTGAGAGAGCTGGACGCGTTTGAAAAAGGCGCGGGTAAAATCAATGGCATTGGCGACGGTTTAGTGAATTTTGGCCAGAAGCTGGACGATATCGGCAGCGTACTGATAGATAAAGTCACAAAACCGATTATTAATCTGGCCAGGGAAGCTATAGCAACCGGCGCGGAATTTGAAAGCGTTATGGCCAATATCGCCGCCGTAACAGGCGCTCCGGCTCATGAAATGGAGTTCCTAAAAACCACGGCGCGGGAAATGAGCAAGGAATTTGGCGTGTCGTCATCCGAAATAGGCGACGCGCTCAAGTTCATTGCCGAAGCTGGCGGCGATCCGGCGGATATGCTTGATAACTTACGCGGCGTTATGCTTTTGGCTTCGGCTTCGGGTGAAAATTTGGGACTTGTTGCGGAAACAACAGCGGATTCAATAAAAGCCTTCCGTATGGAAGCAGACCAATCCGAGCATTTCGCCAATGTTATGGCTGCCGCCATTAGCGCATCGAATACTACGATGGGGCAGCTGAGCGATACAATGAAATACGCATCCGGCCCGGCGGCTCAGTTGAACTTTGATATAAAAGATGTCGCCGTCGCCACCGCGATAATGGCAAACTCAGGTATTAAAGGCAGTCAGGCCGGTACGACGCTCCGCTCCGCATTTTTAAGCCTTGCCGCGCCAAGCAAGGATGCACGGGGCTATATGGACGATTATGGCATTTCCATTTATGATGCGCACGGGAACGTTAAGCCGCTGATTGACATAATGGAAGAGCTGCGGTATGGATTAGGCGACCTCAGCGAAGCGGAACAGGCCGTTGCCATGAAGGCCATATTTGGTCAGAACGCAATATCCGGCATGATGGCTGTGGTAAACGCTTCAATTGATGATTTTGAAGATATGGTCGCTGTCATTTACGGCGCGGACGAAGCCTTTGACGGCCTTGGGCAAGCGGCGGGAATGACTAATATCCAGCTTGATACATTTTCCGGGCGAAATAGGATTCTAAAAGCAAGCATGCAAGACCTTGCTATACAGGCTTTTGAACTGTTACTGCCGTATTTGGAAAAGGGCATTGTGTTTATTCAAGGCCTTGTCGATAAGTTCGACAGTCTCGATGATAAGGGTAAAAAGACTGTTCTTGTTATCACCGGTATTGTCGCGGCTGCCGGGCCGGTTTTATCCGTCGTCGGCGGTCTGGTTAGCGGTATTGGCATGTTATCCAGCGGCATTGGAATGATGGGTGGGGCATTGGCGGTCTTAACCGGGCCGGTGGGCCTCATAATCGCGGGTGTCGCGGCACTGACCGTGAGTGGTATCGCTCTTTATAAACACATGAAACAGGAGCTTATCCCGGAGATTGAGCATTTTGGCAAAGGCGTATCCCAGGCGACGCAGGAAGCGACCCAAGGATTTTTAGATATGAACCTTGCCGTTACGCAGGAGCTTACGGCTCTTGCCATTACCGGCAATGAGGTTACGGATGAGATGCGTCAGACCATTGTCGGTAATATATCCGGTATGGCTAGGGAAACTGGACTGGCAATCGAGGACAGCCGGAGGGCATCCCTTGATTCATTAACCGCGTTGTTTGCCGATTCGCAGAACTTAACCGAGCAGGAAAAACAGGATATTATCGACAAAACCAACGCCGCCTATGATGGTAAGCGGGAAATAATCGAAAAAGCCGAAACCGAAATCCGGTCTATTATGGAAGCGGCGTCACATGAAAAACGCACCCTGACCGAAGATGAGCTTGAAATAATCACGGCTAACCGGGAGCTTATCGCTAAAGAGGGCATACGCCATTTGACCGAAAGCGAGGCCGAACAGAAAGTTATCCTTGAACGAATGAAAAATAACGCTTCCATCATTTCCGCGACACAGGCCGCTGAGGTTGTAAAAAACGCGAAAGACCAGAAAGAAAAGGTAATCGCCGAAGCCGAATCCCAGTACGATAAAACGCTTCGGGAGATTATCAAGCAGCGTGATGAGGTTGGCAGCGTTTCCAAGGAACAGGCGGATTTATTGATTCAGGACGCCCAGCGCCAGCGGGATGAGACGGTTAAGAGGGCTGAGGATACCCATAAGAAAATCGTTGAAACAGCTAAAAAACAGGCCGGGGAGCATGTTGACTTAATAAACTGGGAGACCGGCGAGATTTTAACAAGGTGGGACAGGTTTAAAAATAATGTCGGCAATACTTGGGATAACATCAAGGATTCCGCTTCCAGAACGTGGGATAACCTAAAAACCAACACTTCCAACTCTTGGAATAGTATGAAGGACAGCATAGGCGGCATCATTGACGGCATGAAAACCTCTATTTCAAGCAAGTTCAACGATGTAAAAAACTCTGTCAGCGGTATTCTTGATGGCATGGCAAGTGAGTTTTTAGCGTTGCCCGGAAAGGCTCTTGAATGGGGCCGGAACATGATTGACGGGTTCGTTGACGGAATAAAAGGCGTGGGTAACAAAATCGCAGACGCTGCCAGTTGGGTGACAGGAACAGTCGGCGGCTGGCTGGGTTTCAACTCCCCGGCTAAAAAAGGCGAAGGCCGGAACATTGTAAAATGGGGCCGCAATATGATCGCAGGATTCCTTGACGGCGTGTATGACGCCCTGCCTGAGGTGGACGCCGCCATGTCGCGGATCATTCCCGATCTGGATGCCGCTATTGGTAAAATTAATTTTGCGGGTTCCCATAACGTTAAAATCGGAGCCGGGCAGGGTTATGCCGCCGAGTTAGGCGCGGCTCCAGCTGAAAGGGATACCACAGTTATTATTAACACGGAGGGTTTGTTCAAAGGCGCGATACTGACGGTTCGTGAAGACGCGGACATTGAAAAGATTGTAAAGCTTGCAGTAGAACGGTTATCAGACTTTTTTATAGAGGAACTTCGCGGCATAGGCTTGCAACAGATTTAATGGGGTGTGTATAATGGACTGGAATATTGAAGTTTTGGACAGAAACCGCAAACGTATAGCCGTTCTGGAAAAGGCGTATAACGTCAGTTATGTTAAGGAGAAGGATAAGCTGTATACCGCCCGGTTTACACTTCCCATCGGCGACGATAAGAACAAACATTGCATGCCGTTTAATTACGTGAAGCTTTATGAGAACGGCGTATACGTTGACATGTTCCGAATACTGCCCCTTATGATGACAAAGGACAGTAAAACCAGCGAGGTTACTTATTCCTGTGAGCATGTTTTAGGGAAACTGCTGGATACATGCCTGTTCCAATATCACGAAATCGGCGGGGTTGGAACATATACAGAAACGGTTTTACGGTATTTATTATCCAAGCAAAAGGATTGGGTATTGGGGAAATGCGATTTTAGGAGGCAGTTTCAATACGGCTGGGAAAACGAGAACCTTCTTAGCGCGTTACTCAGCATCCCCCGGTCTTTCAGCGAGGATTACCAATTTACATGGGATACAACGGTTTTCCCATGGGTGTTGAACCTCATTAGGCCAGCGGATGAAATCAAAGCGTATTTCCGGTATAATCGAAACCTAAGCGGTATAAAAAAGAAAGAAGACGGCACGGTAGTATGTACCAGGCTATACCCCTTAGGATACGGTGAAGGCATTAACCAGCTTGGCATAAGCCGCGTAAACCCGACAAAACTGCCGTATATTGAAGCCGATACCATTGACCAGTACGGTATCATTGAAAAAATCTGGCCTGACCGGCGGTATCAGATTGAGGATAATCTATTTACCGCCGCCAAGGCGAAGCTTGAGAAAATCAAGCGGCCCAGGGTTACATACGAAATACAAGGACTGGAGCTTTTTGCGCTGACGGGTATACCCGTTGACAAGTTCGATATGGGCGACGTTGTCCGCGTTATCGATGAAGAAAGCGGCATTGACGAAACCACCCGCATTGTCAAGAAAAGTAAGGACGGCATTGAGCGCGACCATATAAGCGTGACGGTGGAGATATCCTCTGACGGCGGCAATTCCCGCGCCGGGTTGATGGATATATCCGAACGGGCCATTATTAATGATACTTACCCCCAAGGCGCGACGAACGTCAATAACCATAATTATAACGGCAACTGCGATCCGCAGCACCCGGCGAAAATCCGCTTCCGGCTGAGCGATAAGGCCGTTAATATTAATGAGGTAATGCTCAGCTTCGAGGCCGACAACTTCCGGGCTTACAGCAGGGCGATTAAAGGCGGCGGGGATGTTGCCACTTCTACATCGAACGGGGGGAGCAGCCAGCAGTCATCTTCCGATGGCGGCGCCGTTACCGCTTCCACTACTGACGGGGGCGCACATACGCCGACTTCATCAAGCGGAGGGGGTACGACTGCTTCAACAGAGAACGGCGGCGGTGATTTTACCAGTACGGAATCTGGTGGCGGGCAAACCAGCGGGCCTTCGTCGCTAATAACAACACAATTAGATGGCGGTGTTTTGCAAACTACAGGTTTTTTTAGCGTCATAGATATTGAGGTTAGAAGGGATGCTTTATTTAAAGTCAATTCTCTAGTAATGGAAACCAGTACACACCCAACATTACCAACGCCAAACCCGCCGCATACGCATGACGTATACCCGCATGGTCATCCGCACAGCCATGATGTAAATTTGCCCAATCATAACCACGGGATGGCGCATACACACAATATACAGGCGCACCAACACTCGTTAAATATTAGAGCGCATCGTCACAGCATAACTATATCGTCACACCAGCATACGGTAAGTATACCAGCACACAACCATAGCGTAACCATTCCGTCACACCAACACACGGTGAGCATTCCGGCGCACAATCACAACGTTACTATTCCGGCGCATGTGCATGAAATAGAGTATGGCATTTATTCGGGGCCAAGAGCCAGTAATTTCACGGTAATAGTTGACGGAAAGCTTACAACCATCAACAGAATCGGGAACGATATAGATATAGTCCCGTATCTGAACAAGATGGATGATGGCACGATTGTACGGGGCTGGCATGAGGTTTTGATTTATCCGGATGATTTATGTTTGATAAACGCTGACGTAATGGTTCAGGTGTTCGTCAACAGCCGGGGCGGAGGAAACTATTGATTCTTTAAGCGCAATGTGATATAATTCTCCAAAATACTTAGGAGGATTGTCATGAAAAAGTATGTATCGGGTATAATTACGGGGTTTTTACTTTGTCTAGGAGTTACGGTTTTTGCGGCTGTACCGATGGTACGGCAAGCCAACTTTACAGATACTGTGGCTATAGAGATTAACAGTATCAGACAGGACATGGAAATAGTGTCCGTTGTTAAGCAAGGGGATGAAGATGCGCGGAATTATGCATCTATTTATGACCTTGCCATAGCGATGGGCGCGGAAGTGACATGGGACGGGGTGCATAATGTGATAGGTATATCGACAAGCCAACAGAAAGAAGCAGTGCAGTTATTATCACAGTCAACACCACAGGTTCAGCAACAAATTAAGGTAGTTACTTATGTTGATCCCAATGAATGGATAAACATTAAAGAATTTGCCCGGATAAATGATTTCCCTGCATTTGAAACATTAGACATGCATTATTTTTATGCTTTTTATTCTGCAGGACGGGATGCGGGGATGGGGCAACCACCGATATTAACAGTGGATTCACGCGAAGACAATCCAAGGGTGCGTGTAATTAGGCATGGTAATGACCCGTTTGCGCCGGAATCGTACTATTATAACAAATCCGACCTACTTCGCGAAGGATTCAAAGTCGAGTAAACCACAGTTAAAGCAACTATTATACGCAAATAAAAAAGCCTTTCACCGGGCTTTTTTTGATGGAAACATAGGGTTTAGAGGGGAGTGACGGCAATGTCCAGTTACGGGTTGATTTTCAAGGAAAAACACAGCTACAACGACATAGGGCTGATTATGAAAAGCAATGACCGCAGTCTTCTCCCGGCGGTGAAGCGGCAGCAGGTGGACATAGCCTTTCAGGACGGCAAAATAGACTTACAAAAGGAGCCCGTTTATGATAACCGCATTATTACTGTCACCTTTGCTTACCATTTCAAAACCCTTTTTGAAATGCAGGAAAAGAAGCGGCAGATGGCTGCGTGGCTGTCCGGAACCGGGCGGCTTGTGTTCGACGATGAACCGAATAAGTTTTACGTAGCTAAAGTTTTTGAATCCATACCCATTGAGCAAAGCCTCCGGCGCATGGCGGTTCAGGTGTTGTTTGAGTGTCAGCCATTCGCCTACAGTGACGCCATTATGCAGGTTTTCAGGATCACCCAGCAAGGCCAGATGGTTACTCTTGATGTTGACGGCAATGTCCGGACATGCGGTAAAATAACGCTTAGAAACACAGGAACATCAACGCTTAACAACATAACGTTCAGCCGAGAAAGGGAGAAATAGTATGTTTTTCAACAGAATGCCCTTTAACCGGAGAATGGGCCAGCAGTACGCCGAAGCGGCTTTTACAGGCAAAAGCGGCGCGGAGTTTGAAGGTTATAAATGCCTACTGGGCCAAGCAGTTTTTGACGGCGAAGCGGAATTTTACTTTACCGTCATTTTTTATGCTGATGAAACGGAAATGGGCGGTTTTGGCGGCTTTGCGGCAGAAGCCTATAAAACTGCTGATGTTGATGCCCAGTATAATAGCGAAGGATTTCTTACTGCCGCTGGTCTTGCATGGTTTAGTTCGGAAGCTCCATTTTGTGCAGATGCGGAATTTTCGGCAATGGCAGGGAAAATTAATTTATCAATGACGGCTTTTTCATCACAGGCCGGATTCTTGGTGGCAGCCCGAGCATTGTTTGGCGTTAACACCTTATTTTCCGGACAAGGCAGTTTTTCAAGCGCCGCCGATGTGTTCGTTATCGATGTTATGGTTTTTACCGGCTTGAATTTCAGGCCGGGCGATACGCTTGAAATAGACCTGTGCAACTATTATATCGCGCTAAACGGCGTAAATGTCATAGACAGGATGTCCGGTGCATTTTTCGGCTTATATCCGGGTGAAAACCGGTTAAATTGGCGCGATAACGTCGCCAGCAGAGCAGTTGATATGAGCGTTTTATTTCAAAATAAATACTTATAAAATCAAAAGGAGCTGGTTTTATGCCAATGAGCAATTATCTGAAACAAAGAGTGATAAACGCGGCACTTGCCAGACAAGCATTTCCCAGTATATCAAATGTATTTGTAGGGCTTTTTACGACAAACCCCGGCGATGACGGCACCACCGGCACAGAGGTAACGGGCGGGGGATATGCGCGGAAACAGGTAATCTTCGGCGCTCCAAGCTTTACTGGCGGCACGGCCAGTGCTGTAAACACAACTGAGGTTGATTTTGGTATCGCCACGGCTGATTGGGGTACGATTACCCACGCGGCGTTATTTGACGCGGTTGCAAGCGGGAACATGCTGTACCACTCCGCCTTATCCAGCGCGAAGATCATAGAAAAAGACGACAGCCTACGCTTTGCCGTCGGTAAACTGACTGCCAGCCAGTCCTAAAGAGGTGAACATATGGAGCTTATAGAAATGTACGAAATGCATGAGGGTATGACAAACAGTCCTGTTACTCATTTAAGTGCGCCTATCTCAGCAACGGATACAACAATACCCTTATTGGATACTTCCGTCTTTCCCGATGCACCTAATCTGGCGACGCTTGGTTTTGGGGAGGACGCTGAAACCATACGTTATTCCGAAAAAACGGATAACGAGCTGCGCGGCGTTACGCGCGGTTTTCAAAGCGTTGGAAAAGCGTGGCTGGGCGGGACGCCTGTGGCGCGGATGTTTACCGCTTATGATTTAAATGCGCTGATTGCGAATATTACCGGCATAAACGTTAATATCCCCGCCGTGAACAATACCCTGACATCCACGTCCACAACAGTAGCGTTATCGGCAGATCAAGGGCGTTTATTAAATACGAATAAATTAGAAAGAATATTAAGGCCGCCGCAAGCCGGAATTGCGGCTAATTTCGCAGAATCACGAAGCTTGGCGTCTTTTTATGATGCGCGTGTCAGTAATGTTGGTATGATTAAAATAACACTACCATATAGCTGGACAAACACCACGCACCATATTGTAATTAGGGGATACGATTATAGGGGTTTAGGCGCGGCGTGGGAATTAATAATAGGCGGCTATAATCGTTCGGCTAATCCTTCATGGGTAAATACCGGCGCGATTTGTACAACGGGTAATATGCCTAACGATATTGTGCGTTTCGCACATGATGGCGCGAATTGCTGTATAATCCTTGGCTCTGCCTCATCTTTATGGTCTGTAACATCTGTAAGCGTGGAAGCAGCAATAACGGCGGCGGCAATTCCCGCGGCTTTAACAGGGCATACCGTATCAATCATTACAACAGAGGCAGGGATAACATTTTCGGGCGGTGAATTTTACGCAAATACACCGCCGCAGAATACGATATTGCGTCCAACATGGGAAAACGCAACTCTACAAAGCGGATGGGCGCATCATACGGCTATACCGTTAAGATATTGCAAAATTAACGGTGCAGTATTTATAAGAGGTGTAATTACAGGCGCTTTAGTTGCAAATGCCACTATGTTTACAATACCCCCGGAATTCCGTCCTCTGTTTCCAAATACATTTATCGGTGTGGGGACATCAGGAGCTGCTAATTTTAACGCGACTGTTCTTGCAAATGGCGCGGCACAGCCTATGACCGGATTCAGCGCGCCTTCGGCTACGTATCATATATCCGCAATGTACATCGCAGAAAATTAGGAGGGAATATGAAAAGAGATTATTGGATGTTTGACGAAAACGGATACTACATATCTCCCGTTAAAGCACATTACGATGATGAAAATCCTATGCCTGACAATGTTACAGACGTTGAGCCGCCTTCCTATTGGCGCGCTCAATGGACAGGAAGCGAATGGATTGAAACTGGCGGGCCTCCTGAGCCCGGCGAGGAAACGCTGGCGGCGGAAGTCCGGGCGAAACGCAACGCCCTGTTGGACGAAACAGATAAAACCCAGCTTTTGGACGCGCCCGTTACGAAAGACCTTCAAGACGCATACGCGACGTACCGCCAAACATTGCGGGATTTACCGCAGCAACCGGGCTTCCCGCATGATATCGAATGGCCGGAACCGCCTATGTTCGGTAAGGAATAAGTGTTAAATAAAATTGGGTGGACTAGGGCGCGGAACGGCCTTGGTATTTGGGCGGGATAGTTCAAAAAAAGAAAAAAAATAAAAATAAAAAATAAAAGGATTGATTTTATTATGAAAGGGTAGATAATAATGGATAGTTTCATTGGCTGGGTAGGCGGCAAAAAGCTTCTCAAAAAAGCGATATGTGAACGCTTCCCCGGCAAAATCAACAAGTATGTCGAGGTTTTCGGTGGCGCGGCGTGGGTTTTGTTTCATAAAGACAAGCACGCCGAAAAAGAGGTATATAACGATATCAATAGCCGGTTGGTTAACCTGTTCCGATGTGTGAAATTCCATCCTGACGCGGTTATTCAAGAAATGGATTATCTTTTGAATTCGCGGGAAATGTTTAACTGCTTCAAAAATCAAGGCAGCGAGGGTTTAACCGATATCCAGAAAGCAGCGCGGTACCTATACCTTATAAGGGCTTCATACGGCTCAAAGGTAAGCACATTCGGCGCAAAACCAAGAGATATTAATCGCTTAGACAGGCTTAAAGATATCCAGAACCGGCTCCGTACCGTGATTATCGAAAACAAGGGCTTCGACACGCTGATAAAGCAGTATGACGGCGCGGACACACTTTATTACTGTGATCCACCTTATTTTGAAGCCGAATCATTCTACGACACGGGTAGCTTTACCTTTGACGAAGAACAACACCGCATTTTGAAAAACACTTTAACCGGTGTTAAAGGCCGGTTTATTCTTTCTTATAATGATTGTCAGTACATAAGGGTCTTATATAATGGCTTCAATATAGAAAGTATAGAGCGCCAGAGTAACCTTGCATCGAGGTATGGAACGGATAAGGTTTACAGGGAATTGATTATTAGGAATTATTAAGTTTTTTTTATTTTGAAAACAATGACGAATTTCGACATTATTATTTTGATGGTATTATCTATCTATAAAAAGTGCTAAAATACCTATAAAACTAAATGTTTTGGAGGTATTAGCATGATTAATATTAAACTTTTTGATGTGCTTCAAAGCAGAGGCATGACACAACGGGATTTACATGAAGTATCAAGCGTTCGTGAGGGAACAATCGGCGACATGTGTAATAATGAAAGTAAAATGCTTGGCGTAAAGAGCCTTGATCGGATTTGCACAGTGCTAAAGTGTAAAATTGAGGATATCCTTGAGTTTATCCCGAACGAAGAGGATTTTTAACTTTTTAAACAGAACTTTTAACTTTTGTTAAACTGACCTTCTTGAACAGAAATTTATGATTTTTACATACCGGCATAGAAAAAGCGGGGCAAAAATGCCACCGCTTTTTTCTCATTTTCTTTAAAAATTACATGGATTTTTGTAAAACTCATTTTTGACATTCTTCATGACATGGTTTTGTCATTCTTCATGGCGGCTTACACGTGTATAGGTTTGGAGCGGGTGGGAATTAATGAATAACCGTATGTTAATAAAAAAATTTGAAAAAACTTTGCAATATGAAGATCATTGGGATTATCGAGGTACAAGCAATAGTGAACGCGACTATGTCCACGGTTTTTGCACATATCCTGCAATGATGGTTCCTAAAATGCAGCGAGAGATGTTAAGTATTTGCCTTGAGGAGTTGACCGTCCAACGTCCAAGGTTAATAGACCCATTCGCAGGATCCGGAACAATACTCGTAGAAGGCATGCTGCGTGGACTTGATGTTTTAGGCGTTGACATTAATCCGTTAGCTGTTCTTTTGTGCAAAGTAAAAACCACGATTCTTGAGGTAAGAATACTTGAGAAAGAATCTTGGTTGCTTAAAACCAATATAAGTCGTTCTAATGATGTCGAAGATTTTTATTTTAAGGGAATTGAAAAATGGTTTACCCCAAAGGCAATAGCTGATTTAAGCCGAATAAGAGCAGCCATAGTTATCGAAGAGAATATTAAAATTCGCCGATTTTTTTGGGCAACTTTTTGCGAGGTTATAAGAATAGTTTCAAATTCCCGTGATTGTACCTATAAGTTGCATATTAAGGATATTAGAGATATCAAAGCCTATGATAAAGACGCGGTTTCTATTTTTTTAGAAACACTTGATTATAATATAAAGAAGTATAAAGAATTTCACACCACTATGGAAGAACGTGGGTTAATTAAGAAAAATGGGTTATATAAGGGTGATGTTAAAATAATCATGGGTGACAGCATTACTTTTTTAAGAAAAACTAAAAGAAAGTTTGATTTATTATTTACTTCACCTCCATATGGGGATAACCACACAACAGTGTCTTATGGGCAATACTCCGTGCTTTCATTGAGATGGATGAATTGGACAGATATTGACGATTCTGTAAACGAGAAGCTTTTGGAAACTTTATATGAAATTGATAACATATCTTTGGGGGGTATGAGTTCGAATAAATATTTGACCCAAAGTAAAAGAGATGTTGTTAATAAATCCGCTACCTTATCTAAACAAGTTAACATGATTACCTGCGCAGCACCAAAGCAAGTCAATAAACTTGTTGCTTTTTACAGTGATATGGACGGGTTTCTGGAAGCTCTATCGCAGAAAGTTAAGCCGGCAGCGGTATCGGTTTGGACGTTGGGGAATAGAAAAGTCGGTAAGCAGGAAATATATATGAACACTATAATTACAGAGCTTGGTAAACGATATGGACTCGATTTACTTACCAGTTTTTCGAGGAAAATTTTAAATAAGAGAATGCCTAAAATTAACGCATATAAAGGTGAACATGACGACTTGATTGAGACAATGACAAGAGAACATATATTAATTTTTATTAGGAGTGAACAAAATGACGGATCAATTCTCGCTATTTGACCATGATTCCGACTATCTGGAATCATTATCAACCGATAGTATTCAAGAGAATAATACTTCTTTCAAAATTCATGCATCGCTTATATATAAGCTCGGAGAATCGCTAATCGCCGATGAGGTTACAGCGCTGTCCGAGTTGATAAAGAACTCATATGACGCAGATGCCACTCTTTGTTTTCTAAAAATCAACACCAGTTATGAAGAAGACGGTCAAAAGGGACGCATAGAACTATCTGATAATGGATGTGGTATGAATTTAAATGATATTGTAAATGGTTGGCTTACCTTGTCAAATTCTCATAAGAAAAGAATGAAAAAAGAAAATAAGACAACTCCAAAATACAAACGCTATCCTTTAGGAGACAAGGGTCTAGGTCGTCTCTCCGTTCAAAAATTGGGGAAAAACATGCAACTGATTACAAAAACCTTGACATCGGAGACCGAATATACTGTTACAGTTCCATGGGGCGATTTCTTAAAAAATACAACTATTGATCAGATACCCGTCAAAATAAACAAAGAAGAGGTCAATAATGATAAATCATACACAAAAATCATAATAACGGGACTTATTAACAACATTATATGGGACAAAAGAGAGCAGGTAGATATTTTAACAAACAGCATCAGTAAAATAGTCTCACCTTTTAAGAGTAAAGATAAAAGCTTCAAAGTAATTGCGGAGATAAATGGACAAAGTATAGAACCTGAAAATAAATTATTTGACGAACTTTTATCGACTGCTCGCGCGACACACACCATTACGTATATGTCTGGAAAAGCCGAAATAGTGTCTGAGTACAAGAAAACGTTTTTTTATAATAGGGAAATCTTGAAGAAAATAAAATCTGGTGATTTTTCCCTCAATGAAGCCGCGATTATTGACTTTTGGAATTCAATCAAAAATATGAATTATAACGTTTGTTTATTTCAACAAAATGGTAATATTTTCATTTCCAGAGACGAATACTTATGCGATGATATACAATTTCGCGTAGAAAATGGCAGTATGCCTAATAATGACCCAGGCCCTTTTGAATGTAGGATTTACGAATACAGTCAGGACGAGGGTTTAATTGATTATCAATATGACAATATTCATTATGATATATTAATAGAAAGGGACGAATACAAAGGCTTTATTAAGAGTTATTATGGTATTAAAGTTGTCCGCGACGGTTTTATTGTCCAAGGCTTAGGAGAAGGCGAAAGCGGTGACTGGCTTGGTCTGTCTGCCGTTTCTAAGAGCAAAGGTTATTATTACGATTTGCAAAATAATAATGTTATTGGATGTGTTTTCCTTACTAGTGAAAAAAATTCGGCTTTAAAAGAGACAACTAACCGAGAGGGTTTTGTTGAAGATTCATTTTATAAAAAATTCTGGGGAGTACTCGATGGTTCGATTAAAAGGATAAATAAAACCCGCAGAGGTCTCATCAATGCAATGAAGGCTTATGTATCTAATGCGGAGTTAAGCACAGACGACGACGTGTTAAACTATAAGTCTACGTCGCAAATGCTCCGGGAAAATTTAAGTTCGTCCAACACTCAGGTAAAGCTAGTTCAAGAAAGCCTGGAAACTCTTAATAAATATATACCCACAGTGGTGTCATTATCTTCTGAATCTTCATTTGAGGCAAAAGCAAGCTTTCAAAAAGACATAGAAGACGTGTCTAAGACTTATTCATTAATGATAAATGAACGGGACACAATCATACAGAAACTAGATGCTATTAATTATGATTTTGAAAAAATGAGCGGAAGACTTAGAGATTTGTTTGAATTAGCGGGCTTGGGGCTTTCTGTGGAGATGTTTACCCATGAATTTGACGCAACGGTCAGAAATCTTAAATTAAAAAATCAAAAAATCGTTAAGTCTGGTGTTAAATTTTCAACCGATGAATTGATAACTCATATAAAATATGTAACCGGTTCCCTCGATGCACTGAGAAAACAGATGTCTTACTTTAATCCAGGCCTGAAGTACGTTCGGGCAGAGAGGAATGTTTTCGCCATTAGAGAGTTTTTTGATACTCACAAATTGTTTTATGATGAAAGATGCAAAAGAAAAAACATCATGTTTTATCTCGACATCCTTGCCGATTTCAATGTACGCGCAAACCGTGGAATGCTTAATCAAGTTTTTGATAATTTACTCGGTAACGCCGAATATTGGTTAGATTTTTCATATGAGAACAACTTAATTAGCAAGAAAGAATATCATATTGAAATCCCCGAACAGGGAATTATAATTATTTGGGATAACGGAGTCGGTATAAGCAAAGACATAGAATCAAGGCTGTTTGAACCGTTTGAAAGCAAAAAACAGGGGGGACGTGGCTTGGGACTTTATATAACGGCTGAAAATCTTAAATACAGTTCATCGCGCATCAGGTTATTAGGTGAAAGGAATAAAACAGGTCATTTATTTAAATTCGAAATAGATCTTACGCAAATTATACACGAAAGATGAGGGTTGGTTCATGGCGAACAACAGTAAACTTAAAGAACTATTTAAATTGCATAATATAAAGTATGCTATAAGTGTAGATGATTGCTATGTACCGTTTGTGACTGAGGAGATTAAATCTCAAATAATCAATTTAATATGCGAGGATTTTAATAGTCTTGCCTCTTTTTTCGATGAGATTGGGAAAAGAGATAAATACAATGAAATTAATGATTTTCCTGATCTTGAATACAATATGCAAGCGCTCGTATCTGCATTAGTTACGGATGATCTTTCAAACGATGAGCTAAAATTGTTGCTTGAGTCTTCAGGAAACGCCGATATGATTTATTCAGGAGATCGAAACGTAATAATTAATTTTCTAGAAAATCTTAAAAATGATGGTATTATTATAGAGTACCAAACAATTGCAACAACCAATGTAGCGAACCAGTTTTTGACCTCGGAGGTAAAAGATATTGATGGTTCAATTTTATGGCTTTTAGATAAAGATTTTGCGAAAGTTAATGAATCCCCAGATGCGGGAATTAGATTAGCTGAAAATATATTAATGGATAACGGGGGATTATGCCATTACATATACATCTTATCTTCGCTTCCATTGGAAGCCGGAACTGCAGAAGCAGAAAGGGCGGAATGTGACCGAATATTAATTGAAAAATGTGAAAATACTGACAATGGTTCACTTATTTCATGGTTAAAAAAAAGCGATTTATTATCAGGAGACATGAATTTAATTACACAAGATATTGTATATGGAATCAAACGTAAATCTTGCTACGACTTGTTCGATATATATAAAAAGTGTCTTGACAAAAGCATTGCTGCCGCCACTAAGACACTAAAAGAATTTAGTCAGGAAGTTCTGGATTGTTTACTACATAAAAAAGTTAACGAAAAAGGCGAATCGAATATTGAATTAATAGCCAGAATGATCAATATATTACAAACTGATGAATATAATAAAGCATTTTCTAATGAATTCAAAAATATATCGGAGAGAATGAACAACTATGGAAAACTTTGCAATGATATAGGAATCTGTGAACCGATAGACGAAGAAGAACCACAGCTTTTAACTAAACTCCGCGAAGTTGAATTATTTAATAATCATGTAAACACCCAGTTTCTTGAACTTTCTACAGGTGATATTTTTATGTATAAAAAGAAATACTATTTGTTAATTTCACAATCATGTGATACCTTTTTGAGGAAAGACGGACAAAGAAGTCTAGAAAACGCGACTCTTTTAGAAATTATAAGAAATGACAAAGAAAGTATAACAAATTTTCGGCATGATCTTTCATGTTTTCCGAACTTCGATTGCCCGGCTGCCGTTGTGTTTCGAAAACCAATCCATATTCCATTTGACATCTTGGATTTATGTGTTATGAATCCGGAAGGACAAGCATGCCTTAATTTGGATTTATTTATAGAGAAGGATATTAATCATTTAATAAATCATTCTTACAATTTTAATAAAAGGATAGTGAAAGTAATTAAACTCATAAAACTATATATTCTTATATGAATACAATCAAAAGTTTCGATCAGAGTAAATCTATTAAATCTATGCATGAAGCAATATCATTTCTTTCGAAAAAATCACCGTATTTAATGGAGTATGAGACCGATTCTAAAAATAATGTTATTTATTACCCCATTAAACGCTTATTTAGGTTAAATGAATTAAATACTGTTGATGTTGCGATTAAATATGGAACAGCCCTATCAAGAATAGGGGGTGTGAACACCCATTAGTTTAAATGGAATAATCAACCAAGATATTGTCAATACTTTTACTACAACATAAACGGAGCAATGCTGAGGAGCAACTCCACGCTTGTTGTGGCATATACGGTGAA